>CAACVD010000026.1_pt1 | contig 57009 bp, 67 predicted proteins | sample 2381771 | NCBI WGS metagenome assembly CAACVD01 (sample SAMEA5211965, study PRJEB30684) | marine metagenome | biome: Marine; feature: Epipelagic; material: Water | collected 2015-10-15 | depth 15 m
AAAATTTTGCAGAACTTGTTACAACTGAAGAAGGCCGAAAAGATTTAGCAGAAGTTTTAGGCACTTTGGTAAATGAAAAAGTGTTGGCCGAAAATGCTGTGTATGCTGCTGGCCTCGCTATGGGGGGTGGTCTTCCATTATTTGGCAAAGTGTTGATGGCTGGTATTGGCGCACCGAGCGCACAAGTCGCTACAAACCTAATATTCCAAAAACTTGGTGAGTTTTTTCGCTCAGGAAATTTCAAAACATCTGTAGATATAGAAGAAGCAATTTTTTCAGGTATTGGAGCTGTAGCAGGTAGCTTTGTCGATTTTGTGAGGCCGTATGTCGGTAGTTTAAAAGCACAACTTGTAAAGACTAAAAAGGCAGACCGTGAAGGGGTAATAGAGGCCTCTGAACGTTTGGACATACCACTAAATTTGCAAACTCTTTCTAACAATCCGTTTTTACAGCGTATTATAACTCAAGCAGGACAACTCCGACCTTCAAAATTTAATGATATTCGGTTAGAAGCTGAGCCTAAAATAAAGGCAAAACTTGACAAAAAAGGTGATATCCAAACGGAGGTTATCACACCGCAAAATTTTAACAATATAATTGCACGGGAAAAAAGAGATCTTTTGCAAAATTTGAGTGGCATGGCTCGCTATGATTTTACAGAAATAACAGATCCAGAAGTACAAATCGGTGCCCCTACAGCAAGGCTTGCTTTGGAAAAACTTAGCAATTTCCAAACAAATATGAAAAGCCTGCGCAACACTATGTATAAAAACGCTTTGAAGGGTGCACCAGATGTAGAAGTAGATTTTACAGATGCACTTGATAATTACAATACGTTGCTTGATCAAGCGCGAAAAAAAGCACCCGCCCGTTTTGTTGGGACAGATAAAGAAGTTGATACGGGCATTGTTGATGCTGCTGGCAAACCAACAACAAGAGTTCAAAGTGATGGGACTCAAGAATCTACATTAGGGGCGATACCCAAAGAACTTGATGACCTGGCGGAACAAATTGGCAATCTGCAGCCGATTATGACTTCAACGCAAGTAGGCGAAGATGTTTTTCCTGCATTAGAACAAATGTATAATCTTAAACGGCGGTTCAATGCAAAGCTGTATCGTTTAGCTAAAGAGGACGAAGGTGGTGCACTGCTGGAACGTATGCGGCCAGTAGAAGAAGCGTTAGATAATATGATGGAAACAATTATCGAACGCGCACCAGCGAATGTCAAAAATCAATTGGAAGCAGGTAATAGTGTAGCAAGATTGATATCTGATCTACCCATAGTTGATTTTTACGCTGATGCTCTTTTTGCTGGCGATAGAAATGCATTTACAACGCTAACCACAAACTTACTATCAAACCCCGGGGTCTTGAAAGAAAATGTAAGAACACTGTTCTATGATATAGCAAATGCTGTAGCAATTAAAAACCGCACTGCAAAACGAGCAGGTGCCGTATCGAGCGAGCTGGCAGAAACAAGTTTTGCTGATTTCAAAAATTTAGTTGGTGAATCTGCAATAGTTGGCCTTGCTGCTGATTCAAGACAATTTTTGACCCGCCTTGGTAATTTGATGGGTGGAGGAGAAATCAAAAATTTAAGTGACTTAGCTGATATAAAAGATAATGCAAACTTGAAGTTTTTGTTTACTGATGATCAGATTCAAACTCTTGTTAAAAATGCTGAAAATACAATTTCAGGCAACAACTCTTTAGCAAAGCTGACTGCTGCTGGTTTAACTAAAGATTCTTCAACTAGAGATATTATTAGAGAGTTGGCCAGCAAAGTTGACGCACCTGGTGGTACTGATGCCGGAATAAAACAACTTAAACAAATATTGCCCAATTTTGAAGCAGCAAAGCCACAATTAAGAGCTTTTATTTTTGATGATTTGTTGCAAAAAGCGGCACCTGATGGCGAAATAAATTTTGCACAATTGCGAAAATCAATTGATGCCCTTAAAAATGGCGAAGGTGAAAAGGGAATCGCTCTAAGAGAAATTTACAATTTCGCATTTACCGATGCAAAAGGTGATATGGTTGATGGCCAATTACTTGATGATATTCAACTTATTGCTGGCCGTCTTGCAGAAAATGTGTCAGATGCAGGGGCCGATATTGCTACAGGCGCTGAAGCCGGAAAAGTTGCTAAAGGAAGTATAGTCACCAATCCAAAGGTAGCCATAGATTTTTTGAAAAAGTACGTCATTGCAGGACATATTGCGAACTTTGTTACAAAACCAATTGAGGCAAAACGTGTTGCTGCGATTGCTAAAGAAGTTGATAGTCCAATAACTAAGCAAAAGCTGCTGAAAACGCTGGTCAACTATAGTTTTTCCACCTCGATGCAAAATCGAGACATTGATTTTTACACTCTTGATACAAATGCAGAGGGCTTTCAAGAAAACCCTAAACTTCAAAAAGCCTTAAATCTAATCAGTCGTTCAGAACGTGAAGTTATCAAAGAACGGCGGAGAGGTTTCAAACAAGATTCAGGCATTTTTGATTTCATCGAAAGTCAAATCGGGCTTCGTGGCGAGCAAGGCGATGATGTTCTTACTGGTTCAAACGTAACTTTACCCACAGTACAATCTGCACCGATACCACCCGCCCGAACAGGTTTAAATATTCCCGCAGCACCAACTACAGGTGGCCAAGGTATTGCTGGATTAGCATCACCGGCTACTGTGCAGCAGCTTGCGCAAGTTGGATTGCCTTTATTTGGAGGATCAAGTGGACCGCGATAAATTAATCGAGCAGCTACGGCTACATGAAGGTGTAGAACATAAACCTTATGTTGATACAGTAGGTAAAACTACGATAGGTGTTGGCCGCAATCTTGATGATGTTGGGCTTACCGATGCAGAAATTGATTACTTACTACAGAACGATATTGATACTGTAGAAGAAGAACTTGATGCGTGGTGGTCTGGCTGGCGTGAACTAGAAGAAGCACGCCAACGTGCTGTTGCCGATATGATGTTTAATATGGGCAGGCCAACACTAAGTAAGTTTGTAAACTTTCAGGCAGAACTACAAAATGGCAATTACGAGCAAGCCGCAGTAGAAATGTTGGATTCTCGTTGGGCTGAACAAGTAGGTCAACGTGCTGAAACTCTGGCAAATATGATGGTAACTGGTGAAGATTAATGTTTACACGCCTTGGGACTATACTCCTATTAGCGTTCATATTTTTATCCACATTGCCGCTCGCAGCGCAGGCACAAACTTCTGTTACGACAACAAATAATAATACAAATGTTTCAACTTCAGCGAGTGATAGTAAGGTCAACACTGATGCTGAAACAAAAACAATCGTAATTAATCCGCCGCCTAGTGCTATATCGCCCAGTGTGAATACAAATAATATGGATTTGTGTGCAACTGGCGCTAGCAGTGCTGTACAGACTCAAATACTAGGTTTGAGTTCTGGTGTTACAATACGTGATCCAAATTGTGAACGGTTGAAATTAAGTAAGACTCTGTACGATATGGGCATGAAAGTAGCTGCTGTGAGTGTACTCTGTCAAGATCGGCGCGTATTTGATGCGATGGGTATGGCCGGAACACCTTGCCCCTTTTTAGGTAAGATTGGTGAACCTGCCGCTGCAGAGTGGGAACAAAATCCCGATATGATGCCTAAAAAACGTGATGAAGATGCAGACCGCAAACGGCAGGAAGCCCATGAAAAAAATATGTTTGGCTTCGGCTCTCTTGGCCTTCTTGGGTTGCTTTTACTGCTTTGATGTTTCCGCCCAAGTTACAAGTGATGCTGATGGTACTATAAACGAACTGACTATAGGTGATGATTCATCATCTATTGTAGACCTTCAGTTTGATTTTCCGCTTTTTGGGCAAACATTCACACGCTCACATATGCATACAAATGGTGTGGTGAGTTTTACCGGCGCAAATGTTTCAACACCTGCCTTTCATTGGTGCTGTAACGGTATTGATTTGCAGGGTGCAACTATCACTGTTGACACTTACGATTACGCAATCGCTGTGTTTTGGACAGATTTAATTCAATCTGGCGGCAAAGCAAAACTGTACACGCAAGGCACTGATAAATTCCAAAGGTATATGTGGAAAGGTCTGAATGAGTTCACAACAAGTAATGCAAACAATGTAGGGTTAGAAATACGCCCTGATGGTTCGTTTGATATGCACCATGATTATATGGAGCTGACAAAGCATAGTTACACAATCGCTATTATGGGTGATGTGTCTTCAGGTGAGTATCATCAATACGAACATGGCGTAGGCACGGCAAACAACCCATATGTGTTCGGTTCTGCCTTTGAAGATACCCGCATCACAGGTTGGGCTGTAAATAATTCAACATATAGCCACCAGAACGGCACCACAGCGTCCAGTACAGGCGGTGGCGGAGGTAATGGCGGTAATGGTGGTAACAGCACTCAAAACAATGTTACGGAGCTTGTACAGGTGCAGGTAGACCCTTGTGACTCTGATCCGTTATACAGCAGTTCATGTTCGGGTTATGCCACAGCATATTATAATCAACAATGTAGCCAAAATGCCCTGCATGACAGTGGGTGCCCTGGGTATGCCGAAGCGTATTACGAACAGCAGTGCAGCCAAGATGCTTTATATGATAGCGGGTGCCCTGGCTATGCAGAAGCGTATTACAACCAACAATGTGGGCTGAATGCTTTGTATGATACGGGGTGCCCTGGTTACGCCGAGGCTTATTATGCTAACCAATGCAGCCTAGATGCATTGTATGATACAGGTTGTCCTGGCTACACAGAAGCTGTGATTGCACAAAATTGTGCCGTAGATCCTTTGTTCAGCCCCACTTGTGATGGCTACCAAGATGCACTTGCCGCCACCTTGTTAGAAGAACAAGAGGAAGTTGTTGTTGCTGCAGAAAACGATGAAACCGTGCAACCGGCTGTTGAAGTTGTAGAAGTTATTGAAAATGTTGTGCCAAACGCTGAACAAGAAGCAACACAGGTAGCATCCGTTGCAGAAGATGTGACTGCTGTTGTCGAGGTAGAGGGTGTCCCTAATGTAACTGCCCTTATACCTGAGCTGCCTGTAGTGGATGTGCAAGCTACTGCTGTTTTAGCACGCCGAACAGAGTTCCAAGCTGAGTTACGCCAAGAAGCACAAGCTGAAATCGTACAGCAGCAAGAGTTTGTTGTAGCAGCGATTGAAGAAGAGGTTGTGGCAGAACTAGAAGCAGAAGTAGATGAACCTGTTGAAGAACAGCAAGTTTTAGCTGAAGCGCCTGCTGTTGATGAAAAGCCTGCAGAAACCGAAACAAAATCTGAGCCAGAGGCTGATGAACCAGAAGAAAAGGAAGAAGAAAAAGAAACAGCTAAAGAAAAACAAGCTGAGCCCAAAAAGAAACCAGCCAAAAAAACTGTAAGTAAACGCGAACAAAAACTGAAAAAAGTTCGCAAAATTATCGCAAAGCGTAGTCAAACCTTGGCTGAACGTATGGGTGAGACGGTAGCTTTGGAACAACAAAAACAACTCCAATTGAATATAATTGCTGTTATGGGGTATGTACCTGGCTTCAGAGATTATACGGGTGTTCAACTACAGGATAATCAGTTTTACACACAACCGCAAATGCCTGGTGGTGAAGTTATTGATAACCGCCGAGTGAGTAGATACTTGCTAAACGATTCAAAATTTAATGAACTAGAACTACTACAGTACCAAGGCCGTGTTGAAGGAACTCGCTGATGGCTGAATTAGAGTTTGCAGGAATTAAATTTAAGGGTGGCCGCATGGCTGCTGTAGTCATGGGCCTATCTACATTAGGGGGTGGGCTGTATGGTTCTTTTGAGTTCTACAAAGATTATATGAATATGCGTGAAATGATCACGCAATATGTGGCACCTGATTTATCAGGGTTCAATAATCGGCTTAGTGTTGTGCAAAGCAAAGTGGACGAACAAATGGATTTAGTGCGCCTTACTGAAGAAGTAGCTCGTGATATCAAAACAGATTTGAAAGCTGAAATTAATCAGCAGCATGATGTGATCTACAAAATGGATAACCGAACAACGAATTTAGATCGGGAGATGCGTAATGTTCTCCGCGCTTTTGAAAAAGAGATGCGTACTATATTGCATGATTCAGAAGAACGTATCAACACAACGCGGCGCGGTTTAGCACAAGATTTCCGTACACTTGAACGTGAAAATACAAGCGAAAGTAACGCATTGCGTACTAAAGTAGATAACCAACTAGAAAAACTCCAGCAAAACGTCGCAAAACAGCTAGCAGAGTTTGAAAAACGGTTGAATGATAAGGTGCAAAAAGCCTTAGATAATCCACTGAATAATTAGTTTGCTATATAGAGAGTGATAGCGGACTTCCGGGTTTAGCTTTTTTTAAAAAAATCAAAATCGCCGCGCGGACCAGAAAAACTTTGGTGATAGTGAGATATTTGATATCGGAATATTTTTAGAAAAAACTTTTTTATACGATCCAAACTCCGTGATATCACTTCTATATAGTAAAGTTTTCGCAACGACGTATAATGAACAAAAAACAGTATTCCTGTGTAGTCGGTGCCAGTACCTTAACGCATGGCTAATTTCTGTGCGATACTTGTAACAATAATCATATTTGCAGCGGTGGTGTTTGCAGAAGCCGTGCTGACCACAGGGACATTTTTTCATGGGATACAATTTTAAAACAGAGCCATATGCGCATCAGCGTAAGGCGCTTGAGCTTGGATACGATAAATCGTTTTTTGCATACTTTATGGATATGGGCACTGGTAAATCAAAAGTGCTGCTGGACAATATCGGCATACTGTATGCGCGGGGTGAAATATCTTGCGCCTGTATTATCGCGCCAAAAAGTGTGTACTTAAACTGGTTCTATAACGAGCTTGAAAAACATTTATCTGCAGATATTGCTCTTGATGTGCTGTGTTGGAACCCTAGTAAAAGTGCCCAGCAAGAAGGGCTTCGCCTCAACTTTATGAACCCGCAGCAAGACAAGCTGAAATTATTGTTTATGAATGTAGAAGCCTTGAGTACAAAACGCGGCGCAGATTTTTTACACAGTGTAGCAAAACTATACCCAGATATGCTGTTAGCTGTTGATGAAAGTACAACTATCAAAAGCCGAACTGCTGCGCGTACAAAAGCACTGACACGCATAGCAAAGGGTGTTAAATATAAACGTATACTTACAGGCTCACCAATTACACAAAGCCCTCTAGATTTGTTTTCGCAATGTGAATTTTTAGCAAAGGGCTGTTTGCAACAAGCGAGTTATTGGGGTTTTTTGAACAGGTATGCCAAAGTGCAGCGCCGGACATTAGGTGCGCACAGTTTCCAGCAAGTGACAGGCTATCAAAACCTTGATGAGCTGAATAGTATTATACAGCCGTTTAGCTACAGAGTGCGCAAGGAAGAGTGTTTAGATCTACCTGACAAAGTTTATATGCGGCGTGAGGTAGACTTCACCCCTGAGCAAAAGGTGGCGTATAATACGATGAAAAAAGCTGCCATGACCTTTTTAGCTGAAGGCCAAGTGACAGCTAGTACGGTTCTTTCGCAAATGTTGCGGATGCAACAAATATGTTCTGGGTATGTAAAAACTGACGAAGGCGTTTTAGTAGAACTACCTACTAATAAAATTAAAGCGTTGATGTCTGCCATTGAAGAAACAGATGGTAAGATGATTATCTGGTGTAATTTTACGCACGATTTAAAGCGCGTAGCTGCCGAGTTAGAAAAAGCATACGGTGTAGATAGTTACCGTTTATTTTATGGTGATACACCTACTGAAGAACGTTCTGCAATTGTTGCACAGTTTCAAGAGCCAGAAAGCCCTTTACGGTTTTTTGTAGGTCAGCCACGGTCAGGTGGTTACGGTCTAACTTTGACAGAAGCAAAAACAGTCATCTATTACTCAAACGGTTTTGATTTGGAAGTGCGGTTGCAATCAGAAGATCGTGCACACCGTATCGGGCAAACTAATAAAGTCACATATATTGATATTGTGGTGAACCAAAGTGTTGATGATAAAATTTTGTGGGCCTTACGCCGAAAGTTAAACCTTGCTACAGAAGTGATGGCTGAGGGTTACAAAACATGGCTTGTCTAGTGGACAAAATATTGGTTGCTGCGTAAAATCAACACCCGTATTACTATTGCAGGCTTGCAAGCGGTGGTGGGTGCGTGCCATTCGGTGACTCGAGGGGACGTAGCTGTATCCCCTGGCCATTTCGTCGCCGTTTGCAAGTATATGGTAAGCGTACTCGTAGAAAGGAGACACCATGCTTACAATTATTTCCGTTGGATTTTTTGCAATTACAATAGCTGCTCACCTTATTGCAGGGAGTGGGTGATGACGGTGTACATCACGCAAGAAATGCGTGGGCGTGATATATCCCATGCATTTGAGTTTGGCGAAGTGCAAACTTTATTGCCACCCGACGCACCTGTGACACAGCAAAATATTAAAATTATGCAAGATAACTTGTATGACTTTTCTACAAATAAAGATCATTTGATTCTTGCAGGTGACCCTGCATGGATTGGTATTGCTTGTGCCATTGTAAGTGATACGACGGGTGGCTTGTTTAGGCTATTGCGGTGGGATCGTTTAAATGAATCATATCAACCTGTGTTGGTAGATCTATGGACGCATCGCAACTCAAATAATGGAGGATTGTAAATGGCAGAAGAATCAGTAGATGTTTTTGAGCAAGCGCATGATGTTTTTAGCAATATGCAAGATAACCAGCTTGAAACAGTCAGTAACCTTGCACAACGGCAGTTAGTTTTGCATGACAAAATAACTGTTGCAGAAGGTAAGCTCAAAAAGTTTAAGGAAGAGCTGCGTTCTGTGCAGGAAGACTTACTACCTGCTGCAATGCAGGAAATAGGGCTGAACAGTGTTGAGTTACGTGATGGTAGTAAAATTTCTATCAAACCGTATTACGGTGCTTCTATCAACAAAGATAACACTGAAACAGCTTACGACTGGCTAAACCAGAATGGGTTTGGTGACTTGATTAAAAACCAAGTGACGGCAAACTTTAGCCGTGGCGAGGAAAGTAATGCCACATCATTAGCTGACGACCTTGAAGGTTCTGGGCATAGGGTAAGTACTAAAAAGTGGATTGAACCTATGACGCTGAAGGCTTTTGTACGTGAGCAAGTGGAACAGGGCAGTGAGTTACCCCATGACCTGTTCAATGTGTTTATTGGGGAAAAAGCAACTATTTTGAGGAAGGGATAACATGGCTGTTGTTAAAAAAACTGAGGGGGAGGTTGTCGCATTTGACGCCACTGCCTTTGAGTCGTTTGCTGGTGAAGGCTTGGAAGAAGTTACCGCCGACGACCTTGCTATACCATTTCTGCGTATTCTGGCGCAGTTAAGTCCACAAGTTAATAAGCGCGATGGTGCTTATGTAAATGGTGCCGAAGCAGGTATGATTTACAATACTGTCAGCAATGAAGTGTACGATGGTGAACAGGGTATTGCTGTTGTGCCGTGTTACTTCAACCGCCGGTTTATTGAGTGGCAACCACGGGCATCGGGGGGTGGCTTTGTAGGTACACACAGCCCAGATGATGAGATAGTAAAAACCACTGTAAAGAATGACCGTGGTGAGGATATTTTGCCAAACGGTAACTTGCTGACAAATACGGCACAGTTCTACGTTATTATGCCACATGAGGGTGCTTTACATAAATGCATCATTACTATGTCCAGCACCCAGCTGAAAAAATCACGGCGGTGGTTAGCATTACAAGCTAGCTTCCAGGGTAAGCGTAAAGATGGTACTATGTTCAACCTGCCTAGCTTCAGCCAAATGTACAGGCTGAAAACAGTTGCTGAGTCTAACGATAAAGGCGATTGGTTTGGTTGGGATATTGCCCACGACAGACAACTTGCTGCGGGTGGTGGCCAGCCAGATGAAGCATTGTTTTTGCAATGTGTTGACTTTAAAAAGGCATGCGCTGCTGGTGATGTGCAAGCTAAAGAAACTGCGGCTCCTGTTGCTGGTAATGATGAAGCGCCATTCTAATGCAGGATATCGCGGAGCAGTTTTTTGAGCTGTTCCAAGGTAGTGAAATAGCACATGGCACGTTTATAGTCAGTCAATCAAATGGGCAGGTGAAACAACAAGGCGCAGCAAGCGTCGTTCGCCTGCCCACTACCGTGGAACTTTGGAAGCAACATTTATCAGGTAGTACAGGATTAGGTATTATTCCAATCCGTACAGATAATACCTGTTATTGGGGGGCTATTGATGTTGATGATTACTCAGTACAACACCAATCGCTAGCGCAAAAGCTAGCCTCTAACAGTATACCTGTTGTATTGGGACGCACAAAGTCTGGGGGAGCGCATATATGGCTTTTTTGCGATGACCCTATACCTGCTGCTGATATGCGGCGCAAATTATCAGAGTTAGCTGCTGTTCTAGGCTACGCTAAAAGCGAAATATTTCCAAAACAAGAACAGCTTTTACTTGACCGTGGCGATGTTGGTAACTTTTTGAATATGCCTTACCAAGCTGGTGAGCGTACTGTGCGATATGCTTTTAATGCGCAGGGCGAGTCATTAGAAATTGCTGAGTTTTTACAGTTATGTAAAGAACGTTCACTAAGCCTTGAACAGTTTTATGCATTAGATATTGCTGAGTTGTTTGGTGGTTATGAGCCTACGGAAGTTCTTCAACAAGGGCCACCTTGTCTGCAACATTTGTGTGCACAAGGGTTTACAGAAGGCAGTCGTAATAATGCGCTGTTCAATTTAGGTGTGTATGCACGGTTGTTTGATGAAGAGAACTGGGAAACGTTAGTACAAAAATATAATGTGGATTACTTAACACCACCGCTTGCCCATAATGAGGTAGGTACGGTTATCAAACAGTTACAGAAGAAAGATTACTTTTACCGCTGCGACGACCAGCCTATTAATGCACATTGCGATAAAGTGTTATGCCGTGAGCGGAAGTATGGTGTAGGGCCAACTGGTGTTACTAGTGATTTATCTAGCCTTACAAAAATTGATGGCGACCCACCTATTTGGCTACTGAATGTTGATGGCCAGCGGCTAGAGCTTACTACTAGCGGATTAACTGTGCAGACACAGTTTCAAAAAGAATGTGTGGCACAGATTAATAGGTTTCCTGTATCGGTAAACCAACGTGCGTGGCAGGCAAAAATACAGATATTACTTGATAATGTAACTGTGGTGGAAGTGCCGCCAGATGCGACACTTGAAGGTGAGTTTGAAGACCTGCTGTTTTCGTTTTGTTGTGAGCGTGCGCGGGGTGAAGAGCGCGAGGATATACTACAGGGGATCTCTGTTTGGGTAGAGGACCGTGTGTATTTCCAAGTGAAAGATGTTCGCAAACATTTGCAGGCTAATGATTTTACCTCGTATGGTTCTAATAAAATTACGCTGCGACTGCAGGATATGACTGCTGAAAAAACTTTTTGGCGCGTTCGTAACAAGGGTGTGCATGTATGGTCGTTACCGCAACAAATTTTTGAAGGTGAAGAGCAACCATTAGCTTTGCCACCACTCGCCGCAGAAAAAGATATATTGTGATTGAAATATTTTTAGGCCCACCAGGAACAGGTAAAACTGAAACAAGTATTCGCATTGTGGAAAAATGCTTGGCTGATGGTGTGCCACCTGACCGTATCGCATATCTAGCCTTCACACGGCGAGCAAGCCTAGAAGCAAAGCATCGTGCAATGGAGCGTTTTAATTTATCAGCAAGTGACTTGCCGTATTTTAGAACGCTGCACAGCCTAGCTTACACACAGATCGGTATCATCCGTAATCAAATCATGGGCCGCAAACATTTTGACGAGGTAGCTGACTGGTTAAAAATCGGTAGCTTTTTTGGTTATGATAGTGAAACAGGCCCGTTTAGAGATTTTGGGTATGGTGATAAATACCTTGAGTTAATCAATATTGCGCGTATTATTCAAAAGCCTTTACGGCAGGTATACGATGAAAGCCCTTCCCGGCATTTGATTACATGGCGCAACCTTGAGTATGTGGCGCGAGGGTTAGCACATTATAAAAAAGTCCACTCTATGTTTGATTATACCGATATGATTGAACAGTTTGTTGCAAGTGAGTTTGCACCACGGCTAGATGTTGTGATTGTTGATGAAGCACAAGATTTATCCAAGCTACAATGGCGTATGGTTCATAAAATTGCGGAACGTGCACAACGTGTCTATATTGCTGGCGATGATGACCAAGCGATTTATCGTTGGGCTGGTGCTGATGTTGAACATTTTATCGGGCTTGCGGGTAAGGTACATACTTTATCGCAATCATATCGTATACCGCGCTCGCACCATGAAGTAAGCCAGAAGCTTATCCACCGTATATTTTCACGTAGGGATAAAACATTTATGCCCCGTGATGAGGATGGCACTTTGCAATGGTACAGGCATAGTGAGCAGGTAGATTTATCTAGTGGTGATTGGTTACTACTGGCGCGTACAGTGCGCGGAGCAAACCAGTTAGAAGAAGAAGTGCGCAGTCGTGGCTACCTGTATGATTTTGAAGGCAGTGTAACAGCAGATAGTAAAGTTATCCGTGCGATTACCTTGTGGGAACGATTACGCGAAGGGGCACGTTTACCTGTAGCTGATATACGAAAAATTTATAAATTTCTACGCACGAACGAACAAGTAGCCTATGGCTATAAAGGTCTGCCTAATATTGAAGAAGATGGGCTGTATGGTTTGAACGAATTAATTGATGGGTTTGGCTTACTGACAAAAGCACCCTGGGATGACGCATTGGGGTTAGTAAACGAGCGTGACCGTAGGTACATCGCCGCATGTTTGAAAAAAGGTGAAAACCTTACGGGTCGGCCACGTATTAGAATATCTACTATTCATCGTGCTAAAGGTGCCCAAGCAGATAATGTATGTTTGGTGACAGATATAAGTAAGCGATCGCGTAGTAAGTGGACTTCAGCAGAGCAAGATGATGAAGCGCGAGTGTTTTATGTTGGCCTTACTAGAGCAAAACAAACACTGCATTTAGTACATCCTATGCATGGGCATGGATACATTATACCTGCTTAATACTCACTGCGAATAATTAATACTAACTTTTGCTAATCAGCTTGTTTACTGTGTAATTGTAACTACAACACAGGAGGGTTGTTACATGCATAGTGAAGCAGGCCCATCACAGGTTGAGGTGCAGTATGCTACTAAGGGTATACTTCGTACGCTTAACCTACAGGCCAGAGATAGTGGCTGGGACCATTGGGAACTGCGCAGTGTTGAAGCACTGCCAGAGGCTTGGTATCCAGTCTGTAAGTACAATGAAGATACTATTGCGCAATGTGTAATGGTAACATTTATGGTTGACACTTCCGGACAAACAGCGGTGCTACCGCTTTCTTATGACGAGTTTGCACACCTGCCAACGGCCATGCATCCTGTGCAGCACAGTTGGATTGACGGTATTTTTTGATGATGCACATGGTATGCATTGAGTGTGGGAAAAAAGCAGCCGTGCTGGAAAACAGGCGGCTATTATGTGTAACGTGCTATATGGAGGAACAAAATGGCACACATGGTAGAAACAATGGCTTACGCGGGACAAACCCCTTGGCATGGACTCGGGACAAAAGTAGAACACGACATGACACCCGAAGAAATGCTAATCGCCGCGCAGTTAAATTGGACAGTTAGTAAGCGCCCATTATATACGCCAAGCGCACCAAACGTTTGGAATATTATTGACCCAACAGGCGAATCAGGGTTTACCCATTTGCCTGATGACCATGTACTAATGCGGGATAGTGATAATACCCGCCTGAGTGTATGCGGTAATGATTACATACCTTTCCAAAATGCGGAAGTTATGCAGTTTTTCAAAAAGTTTACCGATGCTGGTAACATGTCAATGGAAACAGCAGGTAGCTTACGTGATGGCAAAGATATCTGGTGCCTTGCTAAACTGGATAATGATTTCGTGTTACCAGGGGATGACCAAGTAGGTGGTTACTTACTACTAAACAACAGTCATCAAGTTGGTAAAGCTATGACTATTATGCTTACGCCTATCAGGGTTGTTTGTAACAACACACTCACCCTGGCATTAAACCAAGGTGGCAATAAGTTCCGTGTACTGCATATCCAAATGTTTGATGAGCAAGTACAAGCTGCCGCCGAAGAAGCGTTGGGCCTGAGTAACAGTGGGTTGCAAGCGTTCCAAGAACAGGCAGAGTTTTTGTCAAAGGTAACGGCAAAAGACCAATTTGTTGACCGTTACGTTGCACAATTATTCCAGCCTAATTTATTAGCAAGCAATGATGATGTGGCTTTTACCCGTGATGAGTTTAAGCGTACCGCATTAGCTGTACGTGAGGCTATTGAAGTAAGCCCTGGCGCTGATGCTAAATCAGCTAAAGGCACATGGTGGGGTGCACTGAATGGTGTGACATATGTGCTTGACCACCAGAGGCAAAGCCGTAATGCTGGTAATGGACTTTACAGTGCATGGCTCGGCGGTGCTGCTAACACAAAACGTAAGGCGCTGAACTTAGCCCTGGATATGGCAAAAGCTGCTTAATGATAAAACAACACTTGTTCAGGGGGTGTTCTTAAACCATAAAAGAACATCTTCTGAACTTTTGGAGAATCCTATGTCTGATGAAAATAGCCTTATTGATAGCGTCGAACAGATGATTGCACAGGCGCTTACCTCTGACCCGAAAAATATACAGGTGAAAACAAAACGCCGCCCACCTATGGATGGTAATTTAGAAATTATCAACCTTGTTGATGAGCCAACGGGTGTAGCAGAAAACAGTAACCGTGCACGGAATATGCGTGTAGTTATGGAAAGTCGTACTGTGAAAGAAGCCTTAGACCGCCTTGGCGAACTGCCGAGTGCTGGTTCTTCTGCAGATATTCGGCTAGCTGTTAATAAAGGCGTTATCCGTTTAGCTGAGCCCCAACAGGAGTAGGTAATGCAGTTTGACCAGGAGAACGTAGAATCTTTTTTCTACTGGATCAATGAGCGCCACAGTATTTACCTGAAACGTTTACATGGTGAACTTGCACCATGGACTGATGACGATGTACTGCGGGATTATAAATTCACAAACCCCTTTAGAGAAAACGATGCCGTAACAATATGGATGCGGCAGAACTGGACACACCCAAACAGTAATAAACCTTGGGGTGAGCAAATCTTCAATGTTTGCTTATTCCGTATGTTTGGCACAATTGAGTTTGCCGAGGCTGTGGGTTGGCAGGATGATTGGAACCCAGAGTACTTAAAAGCTGTGGCACGTACACGGTTGGATAATAAACAAAAAGTATTCACAGGTGCTTACATCATTACAAACCAGGGGTTGAAGCTGCCAAAAGAAGAAGTGGTAGTTGATAAATTCTTGGGGCCGATTTGGCAAAGCAAAGATGATTTAGCAGACTTAGCCAATAACGATCCATACTTACAGGTACTTCACAACGAGCTTGGTAAATTTCGTGGCTTTGGTGGGGGTGGTTTTATGGCTTACGAAGTAGTCACTGATTTAAACTACACACCTGTACTCAGTTTAGCTTTTGATAAGTACCGCTGGGCAAATGCTGGACCAGGGGCAAAGCGTGGTTTGAATCGCCTAAGTAACCGCCCACTGAACAGTAGCAGCAGTAATTGGAACACAGAAATGCGTGTTCTGTTGGAAGAGTTAGCACCACGGCATATCGGCAGCCATATTCCTAAAGAAGATGTGGATATGCGTTGTATTGAACACAGCCTGTGTGAGTGGGATAAATATACACGGGTTTTGCGTGATGAAGGTAGGCCGCGTAGTAAAGTGAATTATACGTGGGGTATGAACTACCCTGTAAACTCAGGTACCGTAAACACTGATATAGCTGATTATGGGCCTGAAAACCGTGGGTGGGATTATAATGGCTGATACTGTTGTAGTGCACTTGACTAAGTGCGCTGCGCAGACTACTATCGCCAGCGCACGTATCGCAAAGTACATAGCTACGATGTTTGATTTACCATTGGTAGATCAACCAGGGCTGTGGAAAAAGCAATACAAGAACATTATCTATGTAAACAGCATGGGTGCATTTGCCCCGCCAGAGTTGCGCCTTGAGTTAGCGCAGCAGGTACGGGGCTGTGAAAAATTGATTTATGTACAGAATGATTATAACGTACACCCGATTAGCCAAGTGCAAAAGGTTGTACGCGATGAGCGTGGGTGGAGCCACGACTTCCCATTTACTACAGGCGATATACATTTATGGACAACAGTGCCCGAGTACTGTAGGAAGCCTGGAGATAAGTATATAAATTGGAATGCTCTTACCTTTAATCAGGCTGTGCCAAATGCCCTTTTAAGGGGCGCAGAGGCATCTACAGTGTTTTACTGGGGGGCATGTAGGCCAGGGCGCGTAGATGCGTTTAAACGGCTGCTGTTGGGCATTAATAGTATTCGGCGGGGGCCAGTGGTTATTAGCTGTGCTGGTAAAGTCCAGCGCAAGTTTTTAGAAGCTGCTGCAGATACTGTCCTGCAAAATACTGCACAAACATGGGTTCCCGACCATGTGAACTTTTGTAAACCATTTAAAGATTTAGGTGAGCTTTCAGCTTACGGTGCTACCGTGTACATGGAAGATGAAGCAAGTCATACTGTGTACACAAGCCCTGCAAATCGTTTTTACGAGGCATTGAGTGTAGGGCTGTTTATGTATGTTGATCAGCCTGCGGTACATACTTTAGAACAAGCAGGTTATGAGGTGCCCCAAGAGTGGGTAGTTCATTCGTTAGATGAGATCCAACGGGCAGGTATGCCTGTGCCAGATGAATGGCAAACACAACAAAAGATAATGTGGGTACAACACGCGATAGCAGAGCGTGAAAGTTTGGACAGTGCCCTAGTGCAAGCAATGCACGAACTTGAACCAGAAAGGAGGCAACAAAGCGATGCGAGCTTTTAATGTGCGCAATGTCAGTGAAGCTCTGTACGTTGTAAACGAAGAGATACGTGTAGATGGTGTTCAACAAGATACCCGTAATGGGCCAGCACTTGAGTTTCCTGGGCCAGTAGCAATCACATATCAAAAACCCTGGGAAAGAGTGCTGTTTTACCCACTACGCGATGCTAATCCATTCTTCCACTTGCTAGAAAGTTTGTGGATGTTAGCAGGGCGTAATGATGTTAAGTGGATACAGCGGTTTAATAACCAAATGTCGGTGTACAGTGATAATGGTAGCACCTTTCATGGTGCATATGGGCATAGATGGCGTAACCATTTTTTTGAAGACCAATTACCTGTAATTATTCACCGGCTAAAAACATACCCAAACGATCGGCGGTGTGTACTGGGTATGTGGGATCCTACAACAGACCTTGTTGCTGGTAACAAAAATGTAGATTTACCCTGTAATACACATATCTACTTCCGCATTGATAAACAGAACCGTTTACATATGACTGTGTGTAATCGCAGTAATGATATGATCTGGGGTGCCTTGGGCGCGAACGCTGTGCATATGAGTTACCTGCAAGAATATATTGCTGCAATGGTTGGCTGCGACATAGGCCCATATACACAGTTCAGTAATAACTTTCATGCATATCTTGAAACGTTAAGTAAGTTGGATGGTTTACAGCCCGAGTATGACCCGTACCTGCAACTGCGACAAAAATCACAGCGGCGATTAGCATTAGTGAACGATACAAATAAGTTTGACAGTGATTTAAAAACTTTTATTGAGTATATCGGCAGTGGTGATTTGGTAGCTGCTTTACCAGAACAATTACGGAAAACAGAAAATAATTTTTTCCGTGGCGTAGCTGTGCCTATCGCAACAGCGTACCTTCAGTATAAGCAGTACAAAAGCACACAAGAAGTTCCGTACTTATTACATGCCCAAGAAACTGTGCAGAGTATACAGGCACCAGATTGGCAACGCGCTTGTCATGAATGGCTGAACCGCAGGGCAGCAAAAGCAGGTTTCAAAGTATTAGCACCAGAGGAGGAGTATGGCTGTGCGGGAGCAAAAGCACCAAGGTAGTCCAACTATAAATGAAGTAAGTGAGCTTGCAAAAGAAGATGCAGTAGCGTTACTCCGTGCTGAAGCAAGCTATGGCGATAGTTGGCGTAAACGTGGGGGTGTCGGTGCTTACATGATGCTTGCCCGGAAGTGGGATAGGCTAGAACTGCAAGTTGAACAGCATGGTTATGATGTGTTCAAAGCTATTGCAGAAGACCCACGGCAAGAGGGTATCATAGATGATATCCGTGATTTGCGGCGATACTTATTTTTAGTGGAAGCATGGTGCCAACTGAACGGCGAAATACTTAGCCATGAAATTAATAGAGAGCCAATTGACCCCACCGAAGATAGTTAATCGGGAAACGTTGGAAACACCTTTGCGTGCGACTTGTTCTTGTTTACAAGAAGAAAGGCAGATTGTTGTGCGTGTGCTGAAAAACAAATGGCCAAGGTGCTCTTGTAAGAAGCTGATGAAAGTGCAAAAGTATGAATAAAAGTCCACGGCAAATGACTTTTTTCTCACCCAAAAGTGAGTGGGTAGCACCAACAGAGTTCCCCGACCTTTCTGCTTACGAAACAGTAGCAATTGACCTTGAAACCTGTGACCCAAATTTACGTGATTTAGGTAGCGGGTGGCCCCGTGCTGATGGGTATATAATTGGTGTCGCGGTGGCAGTAGCTGATAACCAGTGGTACTTTCCTATACGGCATGAGATTGGCCCAAACTTAGATGCACGCCGAACGCTACGGTGGTTGGCTAGTGTTACTGACGACCCTGATAAAGAGTTAGTATTCCACAACGCACAATATGATGTTGGGTGGCTGTTAGCTGCCGGTGTGAAAGTAAGCGGCCATATACGTGATACAATGGTGATTGCTCCCCTGCTTGATGAAAACAGGTTTAGTTACTCACTAAATAATTTAAGCAGAGATTATTTAGCTGATATCAAATCAGAAAAAGACTTACGTGAAGCTGCGGCTGAGTTTGGCGTTGACCCAAAAAGTGAAATGTATAAACTGCCAGCTAGCTTCGTTGGTGCATACGCAGAGCAAGATGCTGCTTTAACACTTCGTTTGTGGAATTACTTTCAGTCGCTGGTTGTACAACAAGACATCAGCGATATCGTAGCTTTAGAACATGATGTACTAGCTACTGTGATACCTATGCGCCGTAATGGTGTGCGTATAGATACAGACCGTGCTGAGCAGCTTAAAACGTACTTCGCTAAAGAAGAGCAGCAGTTACTGACACAGTTGCATCGTGAAACAGGTAAGCATGTAGAAATATGGGCTGCTGCCAGTATTGCTGAAGCTTTTGATGCTATTGATCTGCCATACCCACGTACAGAAAAAACTGAAGCACCTAGCTTTACAAAGTTCTGGTTGAAAAACCATTCGCATACAGTGCCAAAATTGATTGTGCAGGCCCGTGAGTTGAATAAGGCACGCACTACGTTTGTAGATACGATATTAAAGCATAGTCATAACGGGCGCATACATGCAGAGCTGCATCAGCTGCGTAATGATGGTGCTGGTACTATCACAGGGCGGTTCAGCTATAGCAGCCCTAATTTACAGCAGATGCCAGCACGTAATGCGCAGATTGGCCCCATGATCCGTAGCTTGTTTTTACCTGAGCAAGATACTTTGTGGGGGGCATTTGATTACAGTAGCCAAGAACCGCGATTAGTTGTGCATTATGCCAGCTTATTAGAGTTTAATGGCGCACAGGCATTTGCTGATGAATATCATCGTGATGTGGCAACTGACTTTCACCAAATGGCCGCTGATATTGTAGGATTACCCCGTAAACAAGCAAAAGATATTAACCTAGGGTTATTCTATGGCATGGGCACAAATAAACTGGCGACAAGCCTTGGCCTTGAAATAGATGAAGGTAAAAAGTTATTTGAGCAATATCATGCAAAAGTGCCGTTCGTTAATCAACTGAGCGAGTATGCAAGTAAACGTGCCGCGACTAAAGGTGTTATCCGTACACTTTTAGGTAGGCGATGCAGGTTTGATAAGTGGGAACCGAGTAAGTACGGTACTTATAAACCGATGGATTATGAAGCTGCATTTAATGAACATGGCCCAAGTATTCGGCGTGCGTTTACATACAAAGCGTTGAATAAATTAATACAAGGAAGTGCCGCTGACCAAACTAAAGCAGCAATGGTCGCGCTGTACAAAAACGGATACTTGCCGATGATACAAGTTCATGATGAACTTGATGTTGCTGTAAGCAGCGAAAAAGATGCGCGACATATAAAAGAAATTATGGAAACATGCGTATCATTACAAGTACCAAGTTTAGTCGACGCTGAGTTTGGTACAAACTGGGGCGAAGCAAAACAATCTTTTTCTGACAAACCTTGGACACGTGGTTTACAAGAAAAACATTCTGTTATGATAGCTTGAGGTTCCTCATGTCAAAAGATAATGTGATAGATTTTCCACTACCAAAAGTAGAAGAAACGTTTCAAGATGTGACTGCTTTACGTTGTAGTGAACCTAATTGTGGTTCTATACACTTTTTTCTTGAAATAAGCGATTTACGTCGTGTGATTTGTTCAAATTGCTACACGACAGTACGCATGGGTTGGTGAGTAAAAAAGTTTTGTAATTAGTGTTCGTTAGGGCTTTTATATATTACAAGCAAAATATATAGGAGGTTGCTTATGTTTACGAAATTGTACAAAATTTTCAAAGGTAAGCCCACAGATGGCCCCACACCACGCGGCAAGTGGAGATTACTAATCACTGATATGGCTGTTGGTGATTCAGTATTTGTTGCTAACCGTAAAGAGGCAGAGCGCCTGCGGAATGCTGCATATGCCCAAAAGAAAAATATTTCTACCCGTACCCTGCCTGATGGCACCATACAAGTGTGGCGGATTGTATGATGGGTATGTATGGGCGTATATCACAAATTGCATGGGACTATACCGCTGAGCGTATACCCACTGCGCATGAAACATTTGCCGAAGTACTGGCTGCAAACGAAGAAAGTTTGCTCGCAGCATACCAAGGTTACTGGGCAGCTAAAGGGGCGTTGATGCGTTTGGAGGCCGATGATTTTGCATACCTTAAAGGTAAGCAACCGGCTATTGTAGCAGCAGAAAAACTTGTGTACCAAGCTGCTGATGAACTCAGTGTTTTTGGCGATGTATACGAGGTGCTTGCTGATATTGAACAGGATAGGGGTGGGACGCAAACCTCCTTGTGGAGTGCCGCTACTGGTGTGGGCACTTAGAGGGTACAATGCAATACTCTGGGCAGCCCCGTGTGTTTATTTCATGTGCAGAGTTATTGTCAAAGCTGGCGTCCCAATGTGTCCCCCCAGACACATTTGATAACAGCTAAATTGTATTACACCAGCCTAGTTCAAGCCGGAGGGGGTTACAGCAATCTGTGCCCTATGTGCTCTGGCTTGGACTAGGGTTCCCGTAGAAAGGGGGAGTTATGAATATATTTCACTTGGATTCTGATCCTAAACGCGCTGCGCAAATGCATGGCGATAAGCATGTTGTAAAAATGGTGCTTGAAACAGCACAGATGTTATGCACTGCCCACCGATTAGTGGATGGTGATAGGTATGCGAATGTAAATAAGCTGTATCAAAAGGCTTACATGAACCACCCGATGACTGTTTGGGTGCGTAGTGCCAAAGAAAATTATATATGGACACACCATTTGTTCTACGCATTACATGAAGAATTTTTATTCAGGCGTGGTAAAACACACGCAAGTATTCGGTTATTGTTACCCCTCGCACAAGTGCCTTGGGGTATTGATACAAACTTCTTTACCGAGGTGCCACAGTGTATGCCCGATGAATACAAAAACGATGACCTAATTGTTGCGTATCGGGATTATTACAAATATAAGGAAAGTCTGGATATTGTTCATTATGAGTGGGGCCGTCCGCGCCCTGAATGGCTATAATGGTTGCACCAAAAGTCACACATAAAAACCAGCTTGATGTCGTAGCAAATCCAAAGCGCGAAAAAGGGCTGTCAAAAATACAAGAAAAGTTCGCACTGCTCTATGCTACACGCGACGATTTAACACAAAGTCAGTGTGCCGTAGAAGCTGGGTACAGTAATCGTAGTGCGCACAGTAAAGCCAGTGAGTTACTGAACCCTAGAAAATGGCCGCATGTAACACAACGCATCCGTGAAATCAAAGAAGAACTCGGCCGTAAATACGAAGTCAACTTTGAAAACCATGTGCGCAAACTGGCAGAGCTACGCGACGAAGCAATGCAAGCAGGAAATTTTGCCGCTGCTATCAATGCTGAAAAGTTTCGCGGGCAAGCTGCAGGAATCTATATTGACCGCAAAGAAATCTTGCACGGGAAAATTGATCAAATGAACCGTGAAGAAGTTATGCGAGCAATACAAGAAATGCAGAAAGATTACCCTGCCCTGCAAGAAATAACCACTGAGTATAAAGTAGTAGAAGGCGACTAAATACTGCTGGTTTTAGCCCCTCTGTTAAGGCAACGTTAGTATATTATTTAACGTTAGGAGGTTGCTTATGTGGAATGCAAACAATTTTTACGGCGTGACTGATGTTTACCTTGCCGAGACATGGCGTTTGCAAGATGGTATGTTTGTGCGTGAAGGTTATGTAGTTGAGGCTGCTGGCCATGATACTGTGCAAAGGGACCAACCCAGTTGGAAGATGATGCCAAAAGGTTTGGACAAAATGCGTTTACATTTTGTACCTACAATCGGTGGGCAAGTTACAAGAGATGCGATACATGCATACCAACAACGTGATAATGAAAGTTATGTTGTGCAAAATGCAAAGGAGTTTAGATATGTGCATCTTAAAAATGTTCTTTGAAGGTGTGGCCTTCCTGGTAGCATGCGCAGGTTTAGTCGGCATTGTGACGTTAATCTACTTACTCATGCACTAGGGGGGGATATGTTTTTATTATATGGGCTACTAGGAGTAGTATTCGCACTACTGCTAGTAGCATTTCTTGACTGATCATGACATATTTTATTATCGCTATCGTCATGTATTGGATGAATCCAGCAGATATACCGTACTATGATGCGATAGAAGTAACTGCATGGCAGGGCGAACCTTTACGGTTTGGTAATGTCGGGCATTGCTGGCAGTACATCGCTGATAACTTGCAAATGCTCATGGCTTTTGGGCATGCAGAGTTCCCCGACGCACATCATGTACAAACTATATTTTGTGTGGAAAAAGCTGAAATCTAACCTGCTTTGCATTTTTGATAAAAAAGTGTTGGGCATTATTACTCACCCATGCAATATTACTAATATTGCAACTAACCCGGAGAAAGGGGTTACATCATGGCTGTACACCAGCAAGTTTCAAAAACAGGTTTGCCGAGCAAGCCTACTACCGCACAAATCACTAAGTTCAAAGCAAAGCAGCAAAAGAATGTTAAAACAGCTGATATTCCTGCTATCCCACGTAAAGTTCTCACACCTGCACAAGCTGACAAAGCTATCAGTGAGAACTTCCTCAAAACTACCCCAGTTGTATCACCCAAGCCTAAAACGTCCAAAGCAGTGGCCACACTCCAAAACGACCAGGGCCGGATAATTTTTGGTGCTGAAAGTTTACCCAGTGGCGAAATTACTAACGCCACCATCCGGCAGTTTATTCTCAAGTATGCCGGTGGCCAGACGCATAATGTGCTTGTTGAACCACTACCGAACGTGGCCCTTACAACTGACCGGCCAGTGCCATTTTTCCGTGACAAAACATACACCGACAAAGGTGTGCGGTTTAATGATCTTATTGACCACCTACACGGTGTTAATGGCGATAACCGCCTGAGTGCTATTTTGGCAGCAGGTGCAAAGCGCGGCACGAGTGCTAAAAACAACCCTATGACTTTGATGCTGCTAAACGGTGGGCAATCGCGCAGCAGTGCAACGTGGGGGACTAGCTTTATTAGATTAGTTGTGGCAAAGTAGTTTTGTCCAATCGTTGCTTTCTTCCCATTCGGCCCCAGTGTTCCCGCGCTGGGGCCGCTTTTTACAGGAGCCACAAATGGATTCTCTCAATACATTGATGCCCGGAAACATGACGATGGCTGTCGCTGCTTACTTACGTGAGCATGGCGCTGTCAGCTTACCGCAAGCACAAAAACTCGGCGTAGCAAACAATGCCGATCTTGCTAACATCGTGCACCGGCTCCGCAAACTGCACGGCATGCCTATCGCCTGTGCTGACAGGCGCACAAAAAAATATCGCCAAGGCTTGTACCCTGAGTATGTGCTTGTGAACAAATAGTTGTGTTCACCTAAAATCAGCCCCTGTACTTTTTAAGTATTGGGGCTTTTTTCATGCCCCACAAACCAGGAGGAAATATCATGGCAACACGTAGTAATATCGCATACCTCATGCCCAACGGGCATATACAAGTAATCTACTGCCACATGGATGGCTATCCAAAAGGGGTAGGTAAAATGCTCAACACACACTACAAACATTGTGACCGTGTACGTGAGCTTATAGCACTAGGCGATCTGCTTTGCTTAGAACGCTACCTTTATCCAAGTGGGCGACACAGTTACGACCAACGCCAGCCAAAGGTCACTGTAGCATTTGGCCGTGACCGTGGCGATGAAGCTACCGAAGCTGTAGAATATAACAGCATGCTTGAGTGGAAGGCACATCTAAGCCCAGATATTGAATATTGCTACTTATTCCAACCTTCCATAATTGGCGGGACAGGTAAATGGCATCAGATCAAAAGCTTCGCAGCTAACTAAATAATTACGTACACACCCTCGCGCTACACAAGCGCGGGGGATTTTTGTACTTTGCTATATAGAGAGTGATAGCGGACTTCCGCGATTGGAAAAAAATTTCTTCATCAGGTCCACTATATCAATATCTCACTATCTTTTAGGTTAAGTGCTTGATATACCACAAAACACAGATATTGGACTTTTGACCAATAATCAGGCTAGATAAACTTTCTCTGGTCCGCGCGGCGATTTTGATTTTTAAAAAAACATTCAACCCCGGATCAGCGGTATCACTCTCTATATAGCAAAGTGTAAATCCATGCCTGTTAAGCCCGAAAGCCAGTTCTGGCATCGCCTGCGCAAAGCAACTCAAAGTCAACCCATTTGCTGGACACGGCTTGAAAGCTGGGCCACACCTGGAGTGCCCGATTTGCATGGTATTGTTGACGGCTATTCCTTTTGGTTTGAGTTAAAAATCTGCAAAAATAAGTTAAGAACAAATTTACCGAAGCTCTTATCGCCACACCAAATCGCTTGGCAAACTGCATATTTGCGACACGGTGGAAAGGTTTGGAACTTGGTTGATCGGCCACGATCAGGGCTGCTTGATTTGTACGAGGGCGGATTTGGAGTGATGGACGATCGTCCGTTGGCCCTCTGGTCTGGTCAGCGCAACGACTTTGATGGACTGATGGATCACGTGCGATCGCGTTTGATTAATGGGCAATAGTCAACAGGTATAGGTATGATGGATTGCTGTTGATAACCGATGGACCGATGGATCAACCTTGATCAGCTGCGATCGTGCATATATATAGATAATAGGTATGAGTAGAGTTGACTAGAGACCACCGACTAGATGCGACGCGAGCCTGAACAAATAATGGTTGGCAATGTTTATCCGCCTTGGCTTATTTGCAGCATTGCAACCAACCAAAGGGCTTTATCATGCTATTCGTAATTTCTGGGCTGTTTACCGTGTTCGTCATCGTCCTGCTCGCTAGCTAATGGGGGTCTAATAAGATGAGCGTTTATCAGGGACTCGTTCTCGCGCTAGGATTATTCGCCGTCGCAGTAATAATGGGCGGTCTATGGTCCGGCGCTTTTTTTGATGACCACGCGCGGCCGATACGACGCCGCCGCATTTTTTAAAAAAATAATGCTATTTTATGGTTGCCAACCAAAACAACGGCCTTATAATAGCATTATTGGTTAAGCAATACCGCTTACCAAAATCACACAAAGGTTTTTAAAAATGGCTAACACAAAAAACACCAACACCAACACCAACACCAACACCGCCGCCGTTAATGGCACCATTGCTGGTACATTGGGCGGTTGCCCGCATACCTTGGCCACGCTGCCCGCTGGCGTTACCAAAAACAGCAAGGCGCTTTGGATACAAGGCAACGCCGCGCAGTATGTGTGCACCGCAACAGTGGCAAGCTTTATTGCGGCAAATGGTGGAGCGGCCAATGTTGCCTTTGTACACGTAAAGGGCGCAACGCCAACCGGCTTGCACGGCCTTAATGCCAAGGCAGGCAGTACCCGCGCCAATTGCTTAAACGCATGCGGCAATGGTGCCACGTTACCGGCAGCGCAGGCCGCCGCAAAATTTGGGCCGCAACCTACTGGCAAGCCCGCACAAAAGGGCAAGCCCAATATTAAGAGCGCATGGGTGGCCATGTTGCAAGGCACTTACAATCCTAGCAAATACCCAATGGCCAAGCCTGCAACTATACTTGTTGCGTTAAAGTAAATACTTGCGGCAGGCCAGTAATGGCCTGCCTTTTACTTGCCCTATACTATGGTTAAGGTACCTAGGCTAAATATAGGGCAAGTAAAACCAAGTAAATAAAAAGGGTGCACCCCCCTTGCGCGGAGAGAGGTACATAGGCATTAGCATATGTACGGTTCCCCACAAATAATGTAGGTTACAAATCAAATCGGCCGCCGGAGATGATATAATGTCAAATGAGAATGATATTCGTTTGCACCGCGAGATAAGTGAGCTAAGTGCAAGAGTTGAGCGGGTACAGGCTGATGTACAGAATTTGTATAAAATAGTCACAAAGCAGAATGAGTCATTGAACCGTTGGCGTGGTATGGGTGCAGCGTTGACAATGATTGGTGTTGTGTTTGGTGGTTTAGTTGGTGGTGTGTTAAGTTGGTTTGCTACGTTTGTGATGGGAAGATAGTAGGGGTGTGTGATGCCTGATAATTTAGGCGTGAACCTTGATAGTGTCCCAGAGGAAAAGTTAAAATTATTTGCCCATTTATTGGAGCGTGCTGGTAGTACAGCTAAGGCTGATGCTGCCCAGGCTGATTTTTTAGATTTTGTAAAAGTAGTATGGCCTGAGTTTATAGGTGGTATGCACCATAGTAGAATGGCTGCTGCTTTTAAGCGAATAGCTACGGGTGAGAGTAAGCGGTTAATTGTGAATATGCCGCCCCGCCATACAAAGAGTGAGTTTAGCAGTTATTTATTGCCTGCTTGGTTAATTGGCCGCCGCCCGAAGTTGAAGATAATCCAGACGACCCATACTGCGGAGTTAGCGGTGCGTTTTGGCCGTAAGGTACGAAACCTTATGGATACAGATGAGTATAAGCAGATATTCCCAAAAGTGCAGTTACGTGCTGATAGTAAGGCAGCAGGTAGATGGGAAACGGGTAATGGCGGTGAATATTTTGCTGCTGGTGTGGGTGGTGCGATTACGGGCCGTGGTGCTGATTTGTTGATAATCGACGACCCCCACAGTGAACAGGATGCGTTAAGCCCGAGTGCGTTAGATAATGCTTATGAGTGGTATACAAGTGGCCCCCGCCAACGATTACAGCCTGGTGGTGCTATTGTGATTGTGATGACGCGTTGGGCTGAGAATGATTTAACGGGTAAATTAGTGCGGCAGCAGGGCCGCGATATATTGGCTGACCAGTGGGAAGTAATTGAGTTCCCTGCTATAATGCCTAATGATGAGCCTGTATGGCCCCAGTTTTGGAATAAGAGCGATTTATTAAGTGTAAAGGGCAGTTTATCTGTCGCAAAGTGGGAAGCCCAGTGGCAGCAGAACCCCACCAGTGAAACGGCGGCTATTTTAAAACGTGAATGGTGGCAGCGTTGGGAAGATGAAGAATTACCACCATTAACGTATATTATGCAGAGTTACGATACTGCTTACAGTAAGAAAACTTCTGCTGATTATAGTGCTATTACAACTTGGGGTGTGTTCCAACCTGAAGAGGGTGGTGCTTTTAATGTAATTTTATTGGATGCACGCCGAGGGCGTTGGGACTTTCCTGATTTGCGCCGTGTTGCCCAAGAAGAGTATAAATATTGGGAGCCCGAGTGTGTATTAATCGAGGCAAAAGCAAGTGGTACCCCTTTGACCCATGAGTTACGACAGATGGGTATACCTGTGGTGAATTATAGCCCTAGCCGTGGCAATGATAAATATACCCGTGTAAATACGATTAGCCCTATTTTAGAAGGTGGTTTAGTGTGGGCACCTGATACAAGTTGGGCTGAAGATGTTATAGAGGAATGTGCTGCATTTCCTAGTGGCGAGCATGATGATTATGTTGATACAGTAACACAAGCATTGCGCCGTTTTAGAGAAGGCGGTTTTATAGCACATCCTGAAGATTGGCAGGATGATACTGATAGATATGTTGCCCAGCATGTTTATTACTGAAAGGGTTTAGCATGGCGATGATTGATGATGGCCTGTTTGGAGCGCCGCAGGGTTTACCGGAAGATGAAGGTTTAACCCTTGAGCAGTTATTAGCTGATGAACAGGAAGCTATGCCTGATGATGTTGATGTAGAACTTGTGGAGGATGCCGATGGTGGCGCAACTTTGTCATTCGGTGAAGATGAAATTGCTGGCCCTGAAGCAGGGTTTGATAGCAATTTGGCGGAAATGCTTCCCGAAGAAGAATTAGGACGTATTAGTAGTGAGATACGCGGTAGTTATGAAGATGACCGTGCTAGCCGCGCAGATTGGGAAAAACAGTACACTGATGGTTTAGCCCTGTTAGGTTTGACTTACGAAAATAGAACTGAACCTTTTATGGGCGCAACGGGTGTAGTTCACCCTTTGTTGAACGAAGCTGTAACACAATTCCAAGCTGGTGCTTATAAGGAACTTTTACCTAGCAGTGGGCCTGTCCGTACGACGATTATTGGTACCCCGACCCCTGCCCTTGAACAAGCGAGTCAGCGCGTACAAGATTATATGAATTATAAAATCATGTACGAGATGAAAGAGTACGAACGTGAGTTCGACCAAATGCTGTATTACCTTGGTTTGAGCGGCAGTGCGTTTAAAAAAGTATATTTTGATGGGCAGCTCGGCCGCGAAGTGAGTAAATTTGTACCTGCTGATGATTTGATTGTGAATTATGCAGCTACTGATTTACAAACTGCTGAACGTGTAACGCATGTGTTGCGTATGTCGCAAAATGCAGTGCGAAAACTACAAGTGAGTGGTTTTTATGCTGATGTTGATATTATGGGTGATAGTGGTTATGACCGCGATGATATTCAACAGACGTATGATAAGATCGAGGGCCGTGAATCTATCGGCGATGATGACGAATTAACGTTGATAGAGTGCCATTGTTACTTAGATTTGGAATCTTTTCCGGATAAAGATGCAGATGGCGAAGAAACAGGTATCAAATTACCGTATGTAGTGACAATTTGTACCGATACTGACCAAATTTTAGCTATCCGCCGTAATTTTAAGCAAAATGACCGCCGTAAAGAGCCGCTTGAATACTTTGTGCAGTATAAATTCACTCCTGGCCTTGGTTTTTATGGTTTTGGCCTGATCCATTTACTAGGTAATAACAGCCGCAGTGCTACGAGCACCTTACGACAGCTGATAGATGCTGGCACACTCAGTAATTTACCGGCAGGTTTCAAGGCGAGAGGGTTACGCATCAGTGATGATGCAAACCCTATTCAACCTGGCGAGTTCCGCGATGTTGATGTGCCTGGTAATGATTTGCGCGGAAGCCTTTTACCGCTGCCTTATAAAGAACCTAGCGGCACATTATTCCAATTATTGGGTTTTGTTGTCGGCAGTGCTGAAAAATTTGTCGGCACCACCGAAGTGGGCGTTGGTGATGCAAACCAAGAGATGCCTGTTGGCACCACTATCGCGTTGCTAGAGCGTGGTGCAAAAGTTATGTCGGCAGTGCATAAGCGTATGCATGCTAGTATGAAGTTAGAACTTCAGCTGTTGGGAACTTTGTTTGCCGAAGGTACACGTAGTTACCCGTATGATGTAGCACCTGCCCAACCAGAAATTGTGCAGCAAGATTTTGATGCACGGGTAGATATACTTCCTGTAAGTGACCCAAATATTTTTAGTATGTCGCAGCGTGTTAGTTTAGCGCAAGAACAGTTCAAGTTAGCTAATGCGGCACCACAAATGCATAATATGTACGAAGCATACCGCCGTATGTATGAGGCATTAGGTGTAACAAATATTGACCAATTACTCTCCCCACCACAAGAACCTCAGCCCGTTGGTCCCTTACAAGAAAACAGTAATGTGCTTGCTATACCCGATGGTGCACCTGGACCACAGGCATTTCCTGAGCAGGATCATCGAGCGCACATCAGTGCGCATTTAGCATTTATGCAGGCGCCCTTAATTCAAGCACAACCGGCATTAGCGGCGGCACTACAAAAACATATTTTTCAACATCTTTCATTACTAGCACAGCAAATTGCTCAGCAAGAAGCTGCTGCATCAGGTATGATGTTGCCACCAGAGCAAATGGTGAATGTTGTTGCTGTAAAAGAAGCAGAACTGATGCAAGAGTTTGCGCAACTTATGGCACCACCACAACAGCCAGATCCTGTTGTTGCATTAAAGCAACAAGACCTAGCCTTGCGTGAGCGAGAATTATTGGCAAATGCGCAAAATGATGCAGCAGAGTTACAGTTAGATAGAGCTAAACTGCTACAAGATGCAAATTTAGCACAAGATCGTATTGATTCAACAGAGGATATTGCTGCACGTCGTGCAGAAGTTGCTTTGTACCGCACAAACTTACAAGCTCAATTAAAAGCTAGGGGGCAGTGATGAAAGGTAAAGTGACTGTTCCAAGCCGTGTAAAAGATCATTTTTTAGCTTACATCAATCCGCAAGAAGCAGAAATGCTTCGCAAAATGGGTGGTGGTATGACTAAAAAAGGCCAACAAAAGATGATGAATGGTGTGCCTTTTTTTGGACCTGGTGATGGTGATCCTACAGAACAACAGGGTGTGGGATTTGGTCCGTCAGCTAATCAAGGCAGTACTAGTACTTCTGATCCTGGGCCTGCTCCCGGAGAACCTGAAAGCACTTCTCAGCCATTAGAAGGGCTATTAGAGTTTGGCCCACAACCTATGACACCGCAAACGCCGGAAACTCCAGGGCTTGCGGGTGGTATTATGAATCTTGCAAAAAGTATTGCAGATAAAGGTATACTTGGCACACTCGCAGCAGCCGTAAATGCACCTGCGCCTGTTCAGTTAGGTGCTCGCGGCCTTGGTATAATTGGTGGACTTTTAAGTCCTGGCCCAGGAATGATTGCGGCAGGGGCTAGTATTCCAAGTTTTCTTGAAGATGCTTTTGGAATCAAAGCAGATATAGATGATCCAATGGCTGCTGAACAGCAATTACTTGAAGACAGTGGTGATTTTGGGAGTCAATAAATTATGGCTGACTTGAATAATGATGGGCTTGTTTCCGAAGAGGAGCTAGAGGCTTGGGACGAACATATGAAGTTCGTCACACAAAAACGTATTGCCATTGGCGCGTTTTTGTTCATGTTAGTTTTGACAACAATTTTGTGCACACCGCTCATAAGTGAGACTAGGCTACAAGCACTGACAGGTTTGATTAGCACAATGTATATTGCGTTAGCTGGTATTGTCGGTGCTTATATGGGAATGTCTGCTTGGATGGCTAAAAGATAATGTTGAGTTTATTAGGAACACTTTTAGGCTTTGGTACAAGTATTGTACCAGAAATCCTAGGGTATTTTAAACAGCGGCAAGCGAACCAACAGCAGCTTGCTATGATGGAAGCGAAAGCTAAGTACGCTACTCAGTTGAGTGAGCTGAAGTTAAAAGAGATTGATGCGCAAGCAGAGATACAAGAAACAAAGAGTTTATATGAACATGACAGATCTGTCGATGCTGGGCCATTTGTCAACGCTTTGCGCGGCAGTGTGCGCCCTGTTCTTACTTACCTTTTCTTCATAACGTTTGCAGGTGTTAAAGGAACCTTGCTTTATACGGCTTTGCAAGAACCAGAGGTAAATTTCAGTGCCGCTGCAATGATGATTTGGGATCCTGAAACACAAGCAATTTTCAGTGCAATCATCGCATTTTGGTTTGGTAATCGCGCTATGAGTAAAGCAAGGGCGAGAACAGATAAAAATGTCTGAAGATCCAAGTATCTTTTTATTTGAACGTCTGCTAAAGAACTTACGGGAACGTCGTGCCAGCTATGAAGAAACGTTAGCATATGGTGCTGTACCCGATTTTACTGCGTTCCGCGAGCTGAGAGCACATATCTCAGAGCTTGGAACAGTTGAACAGGAACTCAGAACCCTGCTTAGAAGGATAACCGATGACCCAGAAGATTCTTGAGACAGCTTATGTTAAAGAAGAAAATTTAGTACTAGACCCTACCCAACTCCCTGATTCAGCAATTGATCGTTTACCACAGCCTACAGGCTGGCGGATTTTGCTGTTGCCATTCAAAGGGCAAAAAAAGCAGGGCTCAATTTATTTACCAGACCAGACAATTGAACGCGAAGCCTTAGCGACTGTGTGCGGCTATGTGTTACGTGTTGGCCCCCTTGCTTATAAAGACCAAGATAAGTTTGATGGTACACCTTGGTGTAAGGAAAAAGATTGGGTGATTTTTGGGCGGTATGCAGGTTCACGATTTAAGATCGATGGTGGTGAAGTCCGCATCTTGAATGATGATGAAATCATAGCAACTATTGCTGACCCCAGTGATATCATCCATATGTGACGGAGTAGAAAATGTCTAGTAGTGAAATGATGCATGATTTGCCTGTGGAAGAAGAGGCAAATGTTGAGTTAGAAGATAATACGCCAGAGCCGGAAGCACAGGATGTTGAAACTGATTCATCTGATGAAAAGCCAAAGGCGAAGGATGATGCGGAAGAATATTCTGAATCGGTACAAAAACGCATAAGCAAGTTGACGAGTCGGATGCGCGAAGCCGAAAGGCGAGAAAAAGCAGCTTTAGATTATGCAACTTCGCTTAAAACGCAATATGATCAAGTTTCAGAGCGTGCAAAACAGTCAGATGAAAGTTATTTGACTGAGTATGATAACCGTTTGAAGGTTTCTGAAAGTACTTTGAATGATCAGTTAAAGCGAGCTATTGAGCTTGGTGATGCTGATGCACAGGTAGAACTTTCTCGTAAGCTGTCAGAGCATGCGCTTGAAACTCAGCGATTAGAGTATGCGCGTGAACGGTTACAAACAGAAACGCCTGCTGCAGAACCTGCGGCACCTGCTGCAAACAACCAACAGCAAGCAGCACCTAGCCCGAAAGCAGAGGAGTGGAGTGCAAAGAACGAGTGGTTTGGCACAGATGAGCCTATGACCCTCACTGCCTTCAGCATCCACAAGCAGCTTGTGCAAGAAGAACACTTTAACCCAGAAAGTGATTCGTATTACGAAGAAATTGATAAACGTATGCGTGATACCTTCCCGCACAGGTTTGAAGCACCGACTGTTGTAGAACAAGAAGTAGCAGAACCACCGCAACAACGGACTTCAAATGTTGCTCCGACAGGTCGTGCTTCAAGCACTACACGCAAAAACGGAAAAAAATCTGTCAAACTCACCCCAAGCCAGGTTGCAATTGCTAAGAAACTTGGTGTATCTCTAGAAGACTACGCGAAGCAAGTTGCTTTGCTTGAAACACGGAGCCAGTAATGGTAGACAAAACACCCCGTGCCGCCACTACGAGAACTAATACTTCTCGCCGTAAGCCTTGGAGCCCACCATCCTCATTGGATGCCCCACCCGCACCGGAAGGGTTTATTCATCGTTGGATCCGTGAATCTGTCATGGGTATCGACGATAAAAAGAATATTTCTGGTAGACTACGCGAAGGCTTCGAACTTGTTCGAGCCGATGAATATCCAGACTTTGAAGCTCCGACTGTTCAGGATGGTAAACATTCTGGCGTTATTGGAGTGGGCGGTCTCCTGCTTGCCCGATTCCCCGTGGAAACACGTAATGAACGGGCCGCGTATTTTCAAACACGCGCAAAACAGCAAATGGATGCTGTTGATAACGACCTTATGCGGGAAGAGCACCCAAGCATGCCTATTACTACAGATAGGCAGAGTCGTGTCACCTTCGGTGGAAGACGACCTTCCACTGACTCTGAAACTTAGTATGTAAGGAAGGTTCAAAATGGCAAACAAAGATGCCGCTTTTGGTCTTCGTATGTATTCCATGCTGGGTGAGGGTACCAATTCTAACGGTGTTTCCAGGTTCAAAATCCAAACCACTGGCACAACTGGCACTTCTAGCACGATTTTCCAGGGCACTCCAGTGATTCCGCTTGCTAACGGTATGATTGATATCGTTGGTAATGCAAATGGTGGAACTGTTCCGTTGCTTGGCGCTTTCATGGGCTGCGAGTACATCGACCTCGATGGTAAGCCAAAGTTCGCTAACAATTGGCCTGGTACTTCTGCTGTCAAATCAGGAACAGCAGCAAGTGCATTGATCGCAGCAAACCCAGAGCAGTTATTTCTAATTAACTGTGATGCTGCTGCAACCGATGCTTCTATTCATGCCAATGCTAACTTTGCTACTGCTACTTCTGGTGATGCCACTACTGGTATTTCAACTGGTGAGTTAGCTGTCAGCACGGTTGCTACGACCAACACACTTAATATGCGTATTGTTGGGTTTGAAGATAGCCCATCAAATGCAGATACTGGTGCTGCGGGTATGTTGGCCATCGTCCTTCTCAACAACCACTTTTATCGTTACAATGCTAACGGTACTGGTGCCGGTGTATAAGGAGATAAGCGATGCCAATTAGCCGTTCACAATTAATGAAAGAGCTTGAGCCTGGTCTTAACGCTCTTTTTGGTCTTGAGTACAGCCGCTACGAAAATGAGTGGAACGAAGTTTTTGATACCGAAAGCTCCGACCGCGCATTTGAAGAAGAGGTTATGCTGTCAGGGTTCGGTCAAGCCCCAGTGAAAACTGAAGGTGCCGCCGTCACTTTTGATACCGCAAACGAGTCATTCACAGCTCGTTACACACATGAAACCATCGCACTTGCGTTTGCGATTACTGAGGAAGCAGTAGAGGATAACCTTTACGATCGTCTCAGCACTCGTTACACTCGTGCGCTGGCACGCTCAATGGCGAACACCAAAGAAGTTAAAGGTGCAAATATTTTGAACAATGCGTTCAACAGCAGCTTTACTTTTGGTGATGGCAAAGAGCTTTGTGCGACTGATCACCCAACATTGGGTGGTGGTAACTTCCGCAATGAGCTTACTGTTGCAGCGGATTTGAATGAAACTTCGCTCGAGCAGAGCATGATTGACATTGCAGCGTTCATTGATGAGCGCGGCCTGTTAGTCGCTGTGCAAGGTCGTAAGTTGATTATCCCACCTGCGTTGCAGTTTGTTGCCGAGCGTTTGACTGCTACGCAGTTACGTCCGGGTACTGCGGATAATGATATTAACGCAATGCGTAACATGGGCATGCTGCCTGAAGGTTATGTAATTAATCATTACTTGACTGATACGGATGCGTTCTTTATCAAAACCGATAGCCCCAATGGGTTCAAACACTTTGAGCGTTCCCCTGTTCGTACTTCTATGGAAGGCGATTTTGATACAGGTAACGTTCGTTACAAAGCACGTGAGCGTTATAGCTTCGGCGTTAGTGACCCACGTTGCGTGTTTGGTTCTCCAGGCGCATAAATACTTTTAAGAGGGGGACTTGTGTCCCCCTCTTTTTTTGCCTACACTAGCGTACCCTGACAGCATTTGCTGACACTAGCCACGACAGGAGTATGATATGGCTGTACATTTCACTGGCCCAGTTTTGTTCGCCGGTAAAAACAATTCCAATAAATGGTTTGAAAACCTCCCAGTAAGCGTAAACCCAGACTATCTGGTTTACATGGATGATTTTACTGGTGTGGCGCTTGATAGTACAAATGACTGGACTGTTGTAAAAGACTCCAGTGCAACTGCTGCACTTGGTGCAGATGCTGAAAGTGGCACCCTTGTGCTTACTTCACAGGCCACTACAGATAATGATGGTGCTAGTGTTCAAGGTAATGAGATTTTTGCACTCGCCTCTGGCCGAGACATCTGGTTTGAAACTAAGTTAAAAGTTGGTGATAGTGAGGGCAGTGCGATTGAGCTTTGTGTTGGCTTGACTACAAACTTTGCTACAAACCCAGAAGCGATGTTGGCTGCTGCTGACCGTATTGTGTTTCAAGTTGATGATGGCGACACAAATATTGATTGTGTCACTGAAAAAGACGGTACAGCTACCACGACTGATTCAGGTATTGATATCAGCGATGATACTTTTGTCACACTTGGGTTTCATGTGAAGGGCACTGGTTCTGTTGAGTTTTTTGTCAACCGAGCTCTAGTTGCAACGCATACTGCGAATATTCCAGATGATGAAAACCTTGCTATTGGTGCGATGGAATTTTCTGGTTCAGCAACGGGCACAAAATCAGCAACGATCGATTACTTGTTCGCTTGCCAAACGCGATAGGAGTAAATGATGGCTGAACGCAAAAGGGCAAGAACTAAAGCAGGGCATTATGTTGCAGATGACCCCAACACCCCAGAAAACGAAGCCTGGGTTGAGAAAACACCTGCAAAAAAGACAAAAAAGTCTGCCGCTGCGACGGTTTCTTTGCCCCCAGTTGGAAGCGCCGAACGTAAGGCGATGATCTTACGTGGTGAGCTTGAGGAGTAAATAATGGCAGATGTAGTCACTTCGCAGACATTAGTTGATGGACAAAAGACTGCTGTACTCAAGTTTACGAATATATCTGACGGTTCTGGCGAAGCAAATGTAGCAAAAGTTGATGTTTCTGCTCTAGCCAGTTTGCCTAATGGAACAGTCTGTTCTGGTGCGACTATTGAAAAAATTTGGTGGCAGTGTAACGGCATGAAAGTGCAGTTGCTTTTTGACGCATCATCAAATGTGTTTTGCATCGAGTTAGGTGAAAACCAAAGTGGGTATCATGATTATTCACTTTTTGGTGGCCTTACTAATAATGCAGGCAGTGGGAAAACTGGTGACATATTGTTCACCACAGTTGGCCATACTGCTGCAGATACATATACAGTGATCATTCAGGTGAAAAAAGAGTACGCTTGATGGCTACTACTAAGGATGTGCAGAGGCTTGCTAGTGGCCGTGTAAAGTATCGCGGTGAAAGTTTCGCTGGATTTAACAAGCCAAAGCGCACTCCTGGCGGCAAGAAAAAATCTGCCGTACTTGCTAAAAAAGGCAAAGAGGTGAAGTTGGTTCGTTTTGGTGATCCTAACATGACTATCAAAAAAGATCAACCAGGGCGCAGGAAAAATTTTAGAGCGAGACATAATTGTGACACTGCTAAGGACAAATTTTCCGCGCGTTACTGGTCTTGCAAAGCCTGGTAGAAGGAGAAAAGCTATGCCTGGTACAATGCCCAAAGGACTTAAGAAGTTTCTTGATATGAAAAAGAAAGCAAAAAAGACCACTACGGCGAGTAAGGCTGGTGCTAAAGCCAAGCCTCGCAAAATGAAAATGGGTGGGATGGTCAAAAAAGCTAAGTACTGATGGCACTCCTTACGGAAAACATACCTTTCAAAAGGTTATTAATCCGTAAAGAGTACACTACTGCGAACAAACGTGGACATGGCGAATACTTACAAGGATTTGTCCATGCGGTAACAGCTTACATGGGTAAGCAGCTGAGCTTTCAAGTTTGTTTCACAGAAGAGGGTCTCGGTGGTTACGGATGGAGCCGCATGCCACTGAGAGCATTAGTCACGAAAGATTGTGAGGATGATTTTTCTGATTACCAAATACAGCCCTGGGATTGCAGTTCGTTTGAGTTTTCTGTAGTTCGGTTTGATATGTTTGCAGACATGCCTATGTTTGCTCTCATAGAGGGTGTAAAAGTTCCAGGAAGGTATTGGTTTTCAGTTGACTATATGAACAGTATGTATGCGGATGATCATCGGCAAAACAAAATCACGCATTTGTGCTGTTTAGATACGGGGCATATAGTTGGCGTACCAAACAATCGGGCGCAGTTTTATGACCCAGCGTTTTTTGAACTTGGTGATGAGCGACCAGATTTTGAGCCGATGCACAGAGCGTTTAGCTCTGAAAGCGAGGAGTATCGTGATATAGATGAAGTGTTTGATAATCTTCATCTCCCACAAGATGAGTAGATAGATGGCTTTTTCTGAATCAAAAAACTTTTCGCTTGATATAGCTGATTACATTGAAGAAGCCTATGAGCGGTGTGGTGTTATACCCCGCACAGGTTATGATCTAACTTCTGCAAAACGTTCACTGAATATTCTTTTTGCTGATTGGGCGAACAGGGGATTGAACAGGTGGACAATAGAGCAAAAAACACTGAAGCTCGTCGCAGGAGTGAACACATACCCTGTTGGTGATCTGGTAGCGACGGTAGTAGCAAGCGGCAGCTTTACGCTAGGTGAAACCATCACAGGCAGTTCTAGCGCCGCCACAGCACAGATTACAGCAAAGCCTAGTGCTACTCAACTTACTGTTGCAGTGCCCACAGGAACATTTACAGCAAGTGAAACGTTGACTGGCGCAACGAGTGGTGCCACCACGACGCTTTCTAGTGCGTTAGGTTTTGAAGATGTTCAGGCATCAATTGACGTATTGTCTGGCGTGCTCCGGCAAAGTACAGGAACTACCTCGCAAGCGGATACAACACTTAGCCGTATCAGCCGCGACCAATACCTCAACTTGAGTAATAAGTTGACACAAGCGCAGCCCACACAATTTTATGTTGATAGACAGATAACTCCGCAGATACGGTTTTGGGCAACGCCAGACCAATCTTCAGTCTATGAGTTTGTGTATGATAGGTTGACTCGCATTGATGATGCCGATGATTTTACAAATGAAACGGAAGTTCCTTTTCGGTTCTATCCTTGTTTAGCAGCAGGATTGGCGTACTATCTATCGATGAAACGCAATCCGCAGTTGACGCAATTGTTGAAAGCGCAATACGAAGAAGAGTTTGAACGTGCCGCAGCAGAGGATAGAGATAGGGCCGGTTTGAGCCTTATTCCTGCTAAAGATTTTTACGGGTTTATAAACGTATGAGTAATTTGTTTGCCAGTGGCAGATATGCACAAGCGATATGTGATCGCTGTGGGCAGGCTTATCGTTATACTGAGCTGCGCAAAGAATGGAATGGGTTGAAAGTTTGCGGTGAGTGTTATGAACCAAAAGCACCACAGCTTGAGCCGACTGTTCCGCCGCCAGATGCACAAGCTCTTTTTGAGCCTAGAACAGATAGAAAAGAGCCGATGCTTGTTGTTGTTGGTGATGGCAAAATTTTTCCACCGTCTGCTTCTGCAAGAGGGCTTGCAGGATTAACCTCGGTGGGAATTGTATCGGTGGTGGTATCATGACATTTACATATGCAGAATTAAAAACAGCGATACAAGATTACACTGAAAACACAGAAACAACTTTTGTGAACCAGCTAAATACTTTTATAAAAAATGCGGAACAGCGAATCTTTACAGAGGTGCAGCTATCCATCTTCCGCAAAAATGCCTCTGGTACTTTTACAGCGAACCAAAAATTTCTTGTGTTTCCTACAGATTTTCTGGCTGCTTTTTCTCTTACGGTCATAAATAATTCACAGCAAGAGTTTTTGCTGCGTAAAAATGTCACGTTTATACAGACAGTCAACCCTAATGGTGCTACGACAGGCACGCCTAAGTATTATTCGCAGTTTGATAATCGCAACCTTATCGTTGCTCCAACACCAGACCAAGCCTATGAAACAGAGTTACATTATTATTATCGACCTGCTTCGTTAACCGCAGGTGCAGATAGTGGAACTACTTGGTTGAGTAATTATGCGCCGTTAGCACTTTTGTATGCATCGTTATATGAAGCATATACGTTCATGAAAGGCGAAACAGATGTACTGCAAAATTATCAAAGCCGTTATGCTGAGGCACTTGCACGATTGAAAGAGTTTGGTGAAGCAGATGAAGTCACAGATGCGTATAGAACAGGACTTGTCATGAGGCAGAAAAGTTAATGTTTAGCGTAGAGGTTGCTACAGATATCGGTTCTGTTGGTGTTGCTACAACATCAAACAAGGGGCACTCAGTTGAAGATGTAGCTGAGATGTGCCTGAGTAAAATACTTCAGGTTTCTGACTCAGCGCCGCCAGAAATTCAGCAACAAGCAAGGGCGTATTGCGATACGTTGCGGAATGTTTTAGTCTACTATATGAAACAAGCTGTCGCTTCTGATAGAACGACTGTTTATAATCTGCTTAAACAACAAGGTCATGATGATTTAGCAGAGTTGATGAGGAGAATATAAATGTCAATTACACAAGCGATGTGCACCTCTTTCAAAGTTGAGTTGCTCAAAGGCGTTCATGATTTTACAAACAGTAGTGGAAACACTTTCAAGTTAGCACTGTATACCAGCAGTGCGTCACTTGATGCCGCAACAACTGCATATACAACTTCAAATGAAGTTTCGGGCTCGGGATACTCCGCAAAAGGCGGCACGCTCACCAATCAGACACCCGTAGCAGCAAGTACGACAGCATTAGCAGATTTTTCTGACCTGACATTCAGTACAGTCAGCATTACTGCTCGCGGTGCTTTGATTTTTAATGAGTCAGCCACAGGTGATCCTGCCGTTTGCGTGTTAGATTTTGGCAGTGATAAAACAGCTAGTGCTGGTGATTTTACAGTGCAGTTTCCCACAGCAGATGCTTCAAGCGCAATCATCAGGATTGCATAGGATAAAGCTATGGCCCTGGTCGTAAAAGATAGAGTACGCGAGACTTCCACAACTACCGGCACTGGTACACTTACCCTTGCTGGCGCTGTGACAGGTTTTGATGCTTTTACCGAAATCGGTAATACGAACACAACATATTTTACGATTGTGCATCGTGGCGCTGATGAATGGGAAACGGCGCTAGGTACTTATACAGCTAGCGGCGCGACGTTGAGCCGAACTGCTGTACTAGCTAGCAGTAATGATGGTTCAGCTACAGATTTTTCTGCTGGCACAAAAGATGTGTTCTGCGTGTATCCTGCTGGTAAGGCTGTATTTGCCGATGCCGCTGGGGCAGTGAATATAACTAATGTTGCGGTAACGGGTGGCAGTGTTGCTGGAATTACTGATCTAGCCGTAGCTGATGGTGGTACAGGCGCGAGTGATGCGGGTACAGCCAGGACAAACCTGGGTGTTGGTACGATTGCAACGCAGGCTTCTGATAGTGTGAATATTGATGGTGGTGCTATTGATGGCATTACACTTGGCACAAACGCTGCTGTAACAGATGCAAGAATCGATAATTTACAACTTGATGCAAATGCACTCAGCGCAACAAACACAAACGGGAATGTGCAAGTTGCGGCAAACGGTACAGGTTATTTAGAAGTTCGTGGAAATACAAATGCTGGTAAGGTGATGTTGAACTGTGAGTCAAACTCACATGGTGTTTCTATTGCTAGTCCACCACACTCTGCCGGTGCTACATACGATTTGACACTCCCTACCGCGCTTGCCGCTGGAGCATTATCTGTTGCTGCAAACGGTCAAATTTCCGCTGGTGATTTAGCGATTGCTGATGGTGGAACTGGCGCGAGTACTGCGGCAACTGCACTAAGCAATTTGGGTGGTGCTACAATGGGTAAAGCAATCGCGATGGCAATCGTTTTTGGCTGAGGATTAAGCTATGAGTGCACCAAATATCGTCAATGTAGCCACTATCACGGCTAAAACTACATATGCGGCCTTGACTACAACAAACGCGACAAGTGTTTTGAGCAATGCAGCGTCGAGTAACAAGGTTTTTAAGGTGAATGTAATCTACGTTGCAAACGTAGACGGAACAAATAATGCTGACATTACTATAAGTGTGAATAGTGCGGCTGCTGGAAGCGGCACCGCTTATCATGTTGCAAAAACAATTGTTGTTCCGGCCGATTCTGCTCTGGTTGTCGTTGATAAAAACTCTGCAATATACCTAGAAGAAGATCGTTCTATTGTTGCGACGGCTAGCGCAGCTAACGATTTGGAGGTAGTTATCAGTTACGAGGAGCTATCCTAACATGCCAGGGCTTATTGGCACTGTTGATGCCACAGGCAGCTTGTCAACTACTACGGTTATGGCTAGTACAAGCAATACTTCGCTGTACTTACCGTTTGATTCGGATGTCAACGACAATAGCCCCAGTGCACATAGTGGAACCGCTGCTAACTCGACTGCAATTACAAACACACACGCGAAGTTCGGTAGCTTCAGCTTGGGTTTGAACGGCAGCAACGAATATGTCACCTACAGCAACCACGCAGATTTCCAATTTGGAAGTGGCGATTTTACTATTGAGGCATTTGTATACTTTACTGGCTCACCAGGAGATGGAGCGAGTGCATACACAATTGTAAGAAAGTTTTCTTATGATAGCTCTAACCAACAAGAATACTTGCTACAGATTGCTGCAAACAACGTATTAGAATTTGTTTATAGTTCAAACGGCTCAAGCAGCTCAAACCTGACATCAACCAGTTATTTAACAGCTAGCACTTGGCATCATGTTGCTGTGACCAGAGCTGCAAATATTTTGACACTTTTTTTAGATGGATCTTCAGTAGGAACTGCTAGTTTTAGCGGTGCATTATTCAGTGGCACAGAACCATTGTATATTGGCGGACGCCCTGACAGTCAAACGATGTTTGCTGGTTACATAGACGACGTTCGTATTTTAAAAGGTAATGCGTTGTATACCGCGAACTTTACCACACCAAGTTCTGCACTTACTGCCTCTGCAGCAACTAATGTAACGGATTCTCGTGCTTACTCAAGTATTTGGAGTATGAGCAGCCAAACTGTTGTGAACGTTTTTTAATCTCAAGGGCCGATCAAGTCAATGCCTAGATATATTCAGTTTGACCCAACAGCAAGTTTTAGTACTCCAGGAACCCCTGTCGGAGCGGAGCATGCTACCACCTCGACAGCAGGTGGAACGACGACCGTATACTTGCCTTTTGATAGTAATACGAATGATACGAGTGCAAGCCCCGTTACTGTTACGGTAAACGGAAATGCTGCGGTGCAAACTTCTGTGAAGAAATTTGGGGCGGGCGCATTGGGACTCGACGGTAGCGGTGATTATTTGACGATGCCTGCTGGAACCTTCCCTAATGGCGTTGCCACTTGGACTATCGAAGGTTGGGCTTACCACAACAATAGCAGCGACCATGAATTGATAGGGGACGGCAACAGCAACAGAACCCTCATTATTTTCAGGCGTGATGGCAATAAGCTATATGTTGCAGCCCATGACTCATCGGGTGCAGTTGAGATTTATCCTTCAACTAGTGTCTCAACCCAAGGTCAATGGTATCACTGGGCATTGGTTTTAGATAACGGCGGGCTGTCTTTATATGCCGGTGGGAATCGTATAGGCACAGGTTCTTTCAGCGGAGATGGCGTTTTGAGAAGTGCCGTAGATGCAGTTCATATTGGAAGAAGACCGGGAAACTCATTTGATATGAATGGATATCTGGATGATATAAGAATCACAGAAGGAGCTGCGTTATATTCTGGTTCTTCCTACACAGTGCCCAGTAGTGCGCTAAGTGTTCTTGCAAGCACATCAAGAGGCCCAGTGTCATTCTATACAACGTTTGACAGTGATTTGAATGATGATGCACAAGATTCTTTAAGTGGCACTGCTTCTGGAAATGCTGCAATTAATACTAGCACAAAGAAATTTGGCGCTGCGAGTTTGTATATACCCGCCCGGTCAGGCGATTACGTCACATATGATGATAGCAGCATCCCAATTGCCCCTGCTGGTGACTATACGATGGAAGCATGGGTGCGCTTTACTGATGTAACGTCGAATAACAACTACATCTGGTCAAAGCGTACAAATACCAGCACACACTCTAATAATGCTTGGGCGTTTAAATGGATGGGCGGATCAGACAATGCTTGGGAAATCTTCCAGGCACAGGGGTCATCACAACACGTTACCTTCCACGCTGATACAATTTCAACGGGAGTTTGGTATCATATCGCCGTGGTAAGATCTGCAGGAAATTTACTGGTCTTCAAAGATGGTATTTTAATTCCTGGTACTAACACAACAGGTGCAGGTGGTGCGCTAAACAGTGTAAGCGCAAACATTGTTCTTGGTGATCTGGCTGGTGGCACCAGCGACCAGGGTTTCGCCGGTTATATCGATGATTTCAGAATCTCTGATGGCATAGCACGATACACCAAAAATTTCGTTCCCCCAAATGCAGCAGTTGGCCTAACGCTGAACGGCACGAATGAAACCAATACGACGACAGACTTCACTACATTTTATGCACCATATGACAGTGATTTGAACGATGATTCGTCAGGTGCCCACTCTGGAACAGCATCTGGCAGTGCGGCAATCTCAAACACACAAGCGAAGTTTGGCAGCTACAGCCTAAGTTTGAATGGTACAAGTCAATATGTGACTTACTCCAATGATGCAGATTTCCAATTCGGTAGTGGTGATTTTACTATCGAAGCATGGGTGTATCAAACGGCAGATGCTGGTTCTGCTGCTGCCGATAGACATCCTATTGTTTCTAGAATGGATGGTAGTTCAAATAGAAGCTTCAGTGTTGACATAAGAGAAGACAGTACAAAACAAAAACTCGTTTTTGGCTTTACTACTGATGGCAGTACCTCTACAGAGTTTAAATTTGATTGTGATGTCACTTCATCAACGTGGCATCACATAGCGATTGTACGGTCTGGCTCAACTGTTTATGGATTTCTCAACGGGGTAAGTCAAAGTTTTGCGGCTGCTGGTGCCTTGACTAGTATCGGTACAAGCAGCCTTTTTGTGGGCACTTCTGATCTTACTGTTGGGTATCGTGGGTTATCTAGTCAATACTTCCAAGGGTATATTGATGATCTCAGAATCCTCAAAGGGTATGCCAAATACACTGCTGACTTTGCTCCCCCAACATCTGCTGTTGGTACAAGCATTAGTGAAACGGTCAACGATTTAGCAGTATTGTACATGCCATTTGATGATAGCAGCATGGAAGATCAAGCAAGAAATCATTCTGTGACGAAAAGTGGTAATGCAGCACTTTCTACTTCAGTGAAAAAATTTGGCACATCTAGTTTGTATCTCCCTGCTGCGGCAGATCATCTTGAAATCCCTGGTGGTCAATTTGAATTTGGCGTAAACGATTTCACCATTGAAGGTTGGTTTTACGACAATGGTTCTGGTGGAAGCAGAAATGTAGCGCTCGATTACCGGCTGAGCGGTGGTGGCGCTGCGGGTAGCGGAAGTGAAACTTTTGGTTTCTTCTTTTATATCGAAAATTCAGGTAATGGTCAATTTTTTGTAGGTTTGGAAGGTGACGCCGCCGATTTAGGGTACTGGCCAATGTTTAGTTCTAGCTCCCTAGCAATATCAGCTAATACTTGGACGCATTACGCATTTACCAGAGAAGGTTCTACCTTCAGAGCGTTCAAAGATGGCTCTTTGATTGCCACACAAACTGGTGTCACAGCAGCGGTAGGTGGTTCAACTGGGGCTGGTGCAGATTTAAAAATTGGTGGTGGACATGATGGTTCTGCCGATTATGCTATGGCCGGTTACATTGACGACCTTAGAATCATCAACGGTTTTGCTTTGTACACAGCAGCTTTCACTCCACCAACATCTGCTGTTGGTACAGAAGTAACAACAACGCCTGTAGATACACGCTCATATTCCAGCGTGTTTGATTTGCGTAGGCAATATACGGAAAAAGCAGCAGGTAATTGGCCGACTTAGGAGTATCAAATGGTTATGTACAGTAAAAATGGTGCTTTTCCTATAGCAACGTTGCCGATTCGCGATCGTGATGTCAACACTGGTTTAACTAAAACAGCAGAGGCTGTTTTTGAGTTTCGTGACATGCTTGGATATATTGATGTGGCAGACCCACCTGTTTACGATACAAGTGTGTTTGATTTAACTTGGACAGGAACTGGCTGGCAGCTTGTGAGTAAAGGTAGCTAATAATGTTCAGTTTTCACCCGTTTTCAAACTCTGGATTTAGTTCTCTTGGTGAAAATGAGTTCGTCACAGTAACGGGCGTTGCGGGTACGACTGGTCTTGGAACTATTATCCTCAACGAAACAGTCGCCGTTACGGGTGTTGCTGGAACAACCGGCCTTGGTAACGAACTTATTGATTTGACGTTGAGAGCAGCTCCAACGGGTGTTGCTGGAACAACGGGCCTTGGCAGTGTGGTTGTACCACAGCCTATTTCTGTAACAGTTTCGGGCATTGTTGTAACAGCTTCTGTTGGTACTGCCGCGCTTATTGATCCAAATGCACTTGTCACCGAAACAGGTTTTGGGCTAACAACATCATTAGGAACAGTTACTACAACCTTCAGTGCTGTGGTAGAAGTGACAGGGGTTGTTGCCACGATGAATGTAGGTGATAATCAAAATACAAACGTATGGGGCGAAATTGCACCAAGTACATCAACTACCTGGAACGAAATCGCTGCATAGAGGTACCTGATGAGCACATATACAGATAATACTGGTATTGAAAAAATTGTTACGGGTGCGCAGTCTGGCACCTGGGGAACAACTACCAATACTAATTTTGATATTGTAGACCGCGCTCTGAATGGCGTTGGTGCTATTTCACTGACAGGCACAACGCATACTTTGACAACTAGCGATGGTTCGTTGTCAGATGGGCAGTTTAAAGTTCTTGTATTTAGTGGTTCACTGTCAAGTGCAAATACGATTACAATCAGCCCAAACACTGCCGATAAATTATATTTCGTTTATAATAACACAAGTGGAAGCCAGAATATTATTCTGTCCCAAGGTTCTGGCGCAAATGTGACGGTGCCTCCTGGTGCCACAAAAATCGTGTATGCTGATGGAGCAGGTTCTGGAGCAGCCGTTACAGATTTTACTGATAGCCTCAGTGCTAGCAGCGTCAACATTGATGGCGGTGCTATTGATGGTACCCCTATCGGAGCGAATAGTGCTCAAACAGGAGCGTTTAGTACTATCACTGGGTCTGGTGATGTTACTATTGATACTAATACACTTAAAGTTGATACTTCCAATAATCGTGTCGGGATACTTCAAGCTAGCCCTACTGTTCCACTAGAAGTTGGTGGGGTTATCTACAGTAGTACGGGTGGGTTCAAGTTTCCTGATAATTCCACACAAGCAGTTGCGGCTAGTCCGCACACTGGAAATTATGCGGTCACTACAGGTAGTAGTAATGTTTATGCGGTTGCGCCCAGCCCTGCTGTCGGTTCATATGCTGCTGGTGTACGTGTGTTTTTTGAGCCAAACCATACAAATACCGGCACAGCTACACTGAATGTGAATAGCCTTGGCGCAAAAACAATTAAAACTGTGTACGGTGAAGCACTTGTAGGTGGTGAGCTGATAAGTGGTGGTATCTACTCTGTTATATATGATGGCGCAGATTTTATGCTTATCAACACAGATCGTAAATTGCGCGGGTGTGTGATAACAGCAAATGAAATTTCTTTAGCGCACAACACGTTGACGCAGTTTGCTTTTGACAGTGATGAAATTGTATTTGATACTAGCAGTATTGCCGATGCAAGTGCTAACACGCTCACCTGCCCTGCTGATGCAAAGGCGGTGCTTGTCACTGCATCGATGACAGCTGCTCAAGCTAACGTTTCTTCTGCTGCTGTACGCATAGTGGGTGGTTTTTCGGCTACTGGTGGTTCAGTTGGCGTTGGCGGCAGCACTAGATTTTCCCTTATGGCGCAGAATATTGACGAAGGTAGTACCGATATGGGCGGCAGTTCACGGCGTGCACCTTTTGTAAGCCGAGTATACGAGCTACCGTTTGCCTCCGCTGACGCTGCTACAGAAAATAAGCGATTAATCAACATCGCTCTTTTTGCAGTAAATACTTCAGGTTCGGGTACGGCCACCGTTGATGCGACTGTCACACTGACAATAGTGGGGTAATTATGAGTGATTCTGCCAAAGTTACAGTAGAATTAAGTTGGGATATGAATGTCCTGGCTGCCCTAGCTGGCACAACATTGAGCGAATGTTTTATCCAAAATACAAATGAGTTTGTTGCGCCAGTCACACTTGATACACTGACAACGGCTAAACAGACATACATTGCTAATGCTGCGACATATGCTGCAAACCAAAAATGGGCCGGTGTACGTGCTATCCGTAATACAAAGTTAGCCGCATGTGATTGGACCCAAGTAAGCGATACGCAGCTTAATGCTACAAAATTAGCTGAGTGGCGTACTTATCGGCAAGCATTACGTGATGTCACAACACAAAGTGACCCTGCTAACATCACATGGCCAACGGAGCCAAGCTGATGCGTAAGAAACAGAAGGTGCCAGCTAAATATTTAGCAGGAGCAAAAAACCCTTCTGCAAAGCGTAGCGAAATATTATCTACGCGTGAAAAATATAAACGTGGCGAATATATTGATATAGCAGCAGTGAGTAAAAGCCGTGCCAAGCAAGCCAAAAAAAAGTCCACAAGCAAAGCGAAGAAAACCTCTAAGCCGCGCCGCTGAGACTTTTATAAAAAATAAAGCGGCGAAAAGTCGTTTTACACCTGGGCAACTGCGGTCTGTATATCGCCGTGGCCAAGGTGCTTACCTCAGTTCGGGAAGCCGCAATGTAAGTATGGATGCATGGGCGCGTGGTCGTGTGAACAGTTTTGTTTCTGGTAAGGGCGGTGCACGTAAAGCAGATAAAGATTTGATGCGGAAAAAGAAATAGATGCCACTCACTAAGTTACAGTTTCAGCCTGGGGTAAATCGTGAGCGTACTTCGTATTCAAACGAAGGTGGCTATCGTGCAAGCGATCGTGTGCGTTTTAGGCAGGGTTATCCTGAGCAAATTGGCGGTTGGGTAAAAAATTCTACTAACCAGTTTCTTGGCACAGCACGGGCCTTACACCCTTTTGTAACGCTTGACCGCACAACTTACATTGGTGTGGGAACGAATTTAAAATATTACCTACAATCAGGTGGTACTTTTACAGATATCACACCGATCCGTTCTACTGTGAGCCTGTCTGGCCCTATGAGTTGCAGTAATGGTTCTACTACATTGACTGTTACACATTCATCACATGGTGCAGCACAAAATGATTTTGTTACCTTCAGCAGTGCTACAGCACTCGGTGGTAATGTGACCGCTGATATACTAAATGCTGAACACCAGATTGCTACAATTTACGATGCAAACACTTACACAATTGAGTTGAGTGTTACGGCAAACAGTAGTGATTCTGGTAATGGTGGCACTGTAAGCGCGGTGTATCAAATCAACACAGGGCTTGATACTGTTGTGTTAGGTGCTGGTTGGGGAGCAGGGCCGTGGTCATATGATGGCTGGGGGAGTGCAAGCACGCAGTCTGTTGCGACAGGTACACTACGGCTTTGGTCACATGATAACTTTGGTGAAGATTTACTTATAAACGTTCGTGATGGTGCTATTTACCACTGGGATGCTACCTCACCTAGTAATCGTGCTGTTGTAGTTACCAGTGTTTCAGGCGCGACAAGTGCTCCGCAGATTGCAAAGCAGGTTCTTGTTTCGGATAAAGATCGCCATGTTATAGCTTTTGGTTGTGATAGTGAAACTGCCGCAGGTACGCAAGACCCTTTACTTATACGATTCAGTTCTTCAGAATCGTTTACCGATTGGGCAGCAACACCTACTAATACTGCCGGTGATTTACGGTTAGGCTCAGGTACAACATTTGTAACAGCCGTAGAAACGAACCGTGAAACGCTGGTATGGACTGATGTATCACTCCACAGTATGCAGTTTATCGGCCCACCCTTTACATTTGGCATAAACCAGATTGCCAGCAATATATCTATCATGAGTCCGAACTCAGCCATATCAGTGCAAGACACAGTGTTTTGGATGGGTATAGAAGATTTCTATGTGTATGCAGGTAACACACAAAAGCTACCATGCACCGTTCGCAGTTATGTATTTGACGACATCAACTTGTTACAGCGTGATAAAATCACAGTTGGTAGTAATAGTTCGTTTGGTGAAGTTTGGTGGTTTTACCCTAGCGCCAGCAGTGACGAAAACGATAGATACGTTGTGTTCAACTATGAACAGAAAATTTGGTATTATGGTAATCTTGTGCGTACTGCTTGGATTGACCGCGGAGTGGAAGATTTTCCCATCGCTGCTGGAACCGACCGTTTCCTTTTCTTGCACGAGAACGGACTCGATGATGGTGCTAACGATCCCGCTACAGCTTTAAATTCATCTATTGAAACAAGCCAGGTAGATATAGCAGATGGCGATAACTTTATGTTTATACGCCGTATGATACCTGATTTAACGTTTGATGGTTCAACTGAGGGTAGCCCTGTTGTAGCAATGACGTTACAAACACGTAACTTCCCTGGTACAACTTTTAACGAACAAAGTGCGCATAATGTCACGCGCAGCAGTACAAGCCCTGTTGAACAATTCACAGAACAAGTGCATGTTCGGTTGCGTGGGCGTAGTGTGGCCTTGAAAGTAGAAAATACTACGACAGGTGTACAGTGGCGACTCGGTAGCCCACGTATTGATGTGCGTCCGGATGGCAGACGATGACTAGTCGTGCTATTAACTTTTTGCAGGTGTTACCCGCGCCGACGCCACAATATTCACCGGCGAACTTTGAGGCTTTGCTGCGTGCGATTAATACATTGCAGCAGAACTTACAAAACCCAGGTGAGATGCGGGGCACACAATTAACGCTTACCGATCTTCCCACAAGTGACCAAGGCTTGGAAGTCGGAGCGCTGTACCGGCGGGGTAGCCAAGTATTTGTCGCACTGGCAAATGAAGCTGCCCTAGCCGGTAATAATGCGACAGGTAGTGTGGGCAGTGTTGCCGTTGTAATAAGTTGATAAACATTTTAAGGTGTGGTCATGCAAGGAATCGCCGCATACGCTGATAACAGTCTTGTACCGCCAGGTGCTATTTCATCAATCCGTAAAGCTGCGGACATGTTGGAAGGGTTTGGCCGTGAGGGCGATATATATGTTGTGCATGCCGCAGAAGGTGAAACTGTTGTGCCTATGGAGGTACTGAATAGTTCACCAAAGCTGAAAGCTATGTTATTCCAGCAGATGACGGACCTTGGCCTAGAGCCAGAACGTTATGTTGTTGGTAACGAACTGAACAGTATAAACCCAGTTACGGGTAAACCTGAGTTCTTTTTGAAAAAACTGTTCAAGGGTATAAAGAGTGTTTTCAAAAAGGCTGCGCCTATTTTGGGTGCTATTGCTGGAACAATCATTGCCCCTGGCATTGGTACTTTTATAGGAAGTGCCCTTGGCGGCAGCGCGGCGGCTGCTACCATTGGAACGATTGCAGGTAAAGCACTCGGCAGTGGTATTGGTAGTTTTGCAGGCAGTAAATTAGCTGGCGCAGATACTAGCTCAGCTTTGCGTAATGCATTGATTTCAGGTGGCACTGCTGGCGCGTTTGGTGGATTTCAAGCACTCACAGCACCACAAGCAGCACAGTCAAGTGGTTCTATTTTTGGTGGGTCTGGTGGTGACATCTTGGGTGGAAGTGGTGTTGATGACCTCACATCATCAGGTATGGACATCAATGATCTTATAAATCAACGGTTAAATTTAGCGCCTGGTGAGCCCGGATTTTTGAACGTCGCGCCTTCTATTGAACCTTCTAGACCGGCTTTAGCACCAGGCTTGCGTGAATATTATCAAGGGCCGTTGACACGACCCGTTGACCCAAATGTTGATTTCATCACTCCTGGCCGTACTTCACAGATGATTCAAGGCGGTGCAGGTAGTGATTACCTCACCGGCAGCGTGGGCGAAGATCAATTGCTTGGTAAGCCTACGCGGCTAATTCCTTCAGTAGCGCAACCTGCTAATTTAACAGTTCCTTATCAACAACTATCGGCTGTTGAACCGCCGCCAGGTTCTAACTTCATGCCGAGATTTTCCGCACCAACTCTACCGGACACTTCTGTACCAAGCGGTTTGAACCCAGATCGAGTGCCTAGATTAAACTCGGTGGCGGCTACAAAGGGATTTGGCGGTGGTCCCAGTTTCAATCCCGTATCTTCACCTTCTGGTTTCCAAGGTATTGTTGATTTTGCTAAAGGTGTACCTGGCGATTTGTTAGAACTCGCAAAGGCTAATAAAGCTAAGACTGCCATGTTAGCCGGTGGCGCAGGGCTTGGTATACTCGGCGCTTTGGAAGAACAGAAAAAAGCTGAAGAAGCCGAAAAAGCTGCATCAAATCGGCGTGCAGCACTCGACCGTTATATTGCAGATGCAACAGCTAGATATCAACGGCCATACTTTACAGCAGAACAAGGCGGTACTGTTCCTGGTAAAGGCCGTGGGGATATTGTTCCTGCTATGCTAGAGCCTGGTGAGTTCGTAATGAATCGTAAAGCTGTTATTGGTGCTGGTGATGGTAGCCAAAAAGCTGGAATTAAACGCATGTATGCTATGATGCGTCAGTTTGAAGGGAAAGCATAATGGTAGCTGCAACACCCGCACAAGTCGATTTTAGTGATTTACAGCCATCTGACCAAATACTCGGTGAGCTGTTAGGCGCTGGGCGTGGTTTATCTAACTATTTGTTTGACCCGAACCGTGCACAGTTCACGCCGCCACCACAATACATACCAACCCTTGATGATGCCCCTGGCGTACAAGAAGCTATTGCTGCTGCCCGTTCAGGGTTAGGTGCTTACCAAGATTATTTTAGCAGAGGCCGCGATTTACTCGATTCGGCTGCTACGCAAGCAGGTCAGGCTGGCGCTTTTGCACAAAGTGGTATTGATGCTGGCACTGCTAGGTTGAACCAAGCGATTGCACAAGCGCAAGCAGCGCAAGCATTATCGCAGGCACAAGCAACTGATGCGCAATCATTAGCACAGCTACAGGCCGCAGGCGGAGCTGCTACAGCAGGCACCGCAATGGATAGGGGTATACTTGCCGCACAAACAGCTATGGGCCGTGAGCAGTCCTTATCGGACCAAGCAGTACTGAATGCATTAGGTACACAACAAGCTGCGACTGCATTAGCTGGCCCTGGCGGTGTTTCTGCATTTATGAACCCCTACCAAGAAGCAGTCATTGACCAAACACTCCGCCGCCTGAATGAGCAAGGTGCTATGGCAGAAGACCGTGCTGATGCGGCTGCTGTACAAGCTGGCGCTTTTGGTGGGTCACGGGCAGGTGTACAACGCGCTTTACTGGCTGATAGATTGCAAGAAACTAAAGCAGATACATTAAACCAGTTACTCAGCCAAAACTTTTTGCAAGCGCAACGCGCAGCACAGCAAGCAGCACAATTGAATTTGAGTGGTGGGCAATTAGGGCAGCAAGCCTTCAGCACGGCCACGGGCCGCGCATTGGGCAGTGGCCAATTAGGCACAAGCGAGGCTGCAAATGCTGGCCGATTAGGGCTTGGTATTGGGCAGTTAGGTTCTAACGTTGCGCTACAAGGCGGGCAATTGGGTTCTAATGTTGCGCTACAAGGCGGGCAGCTTGCCACGCAAACTGGTCTAAATGCAGCGCGGCAAGATTTAGCTGGTGGGCAATTACAAGCACAGACTGCATTAGGCGCAGGTCGTGCAATTGGTGCACTAGGCCAAGGTATTGGACAGTTAGGTGCACAAGGTGCCTTGACCGATCAACGTGGTGCGCAGCAATTAGCACAGATTGGTGCTATCCCAATGAATATTGCACAGCAAGCAGCAGAAGCACAACGCGGTCAAGCGATTGAACAAGAGTACTTCCCGATACGTGATTTTGGTATTGTAGGTGATTTTTTCCGTGGAGTACCTACATCACAATCGTTACCATTCCAGCAAGCATCTACTGGGCAAACTAATCCGTTCTTAGGTGCACTGGGTGGCGGTATAACTGGTTTGCAGGTCGGTCAATTGTTTGGCAATCAGGGGTAATTAGCATGAACACTTTGCAACGCCCATTGTTTGACGCACCAATGCCTATGGTAGAGGGTAGCGGTATAACAAGTATGGCAATGGAAGAATCCGCAGGTGAAAAACTTGGTGCCGACCTTACTGCTACTATCGCCCAAGGTGTTGCTGAAACAGAGTCAGCTATTGATGCTGCTGATGATAATGTCGGTATTATGAATGCGTTGCGCGGTAAGCAAGCTAGCGAAGAAGAGTACCGTACAGAATTAGCAAGTTATGTTGGCCGTAAGGATGCAAACGCTACCCCCGAAAGTGTATTAGCCCTTGTGCAGCCGACTATTGCCATGATGGAACTTGGCGAAGCACCTATGGGTGGTATTGGCGATATGATGCCACCGCAAACGTTCGGTGTTGAAGAAGAAGTATTCGGTAAGTTACCTGTACAAAAGTTGCAGGCAGGCGGCTTGGCTGGACGTGTTGCAGGTATTCAAGCATTACAAAAACAATTTTTGCCAAGTGAAGAACAGATTCAACAGGCTTTTGCAGTACAACAACCGACTACTGCCCAGAACTTATTGGCTGTTGGCGCACCCTTTGTACAGGGATTATTAGCGCCGAGCCAACAAGGTGGGGGCATCAACGCTGCTTTATCACTAGCCTCGCAGGCAGCATCACAACAAATTGCAGCGCAACGCGAAGCAGAGCAAGCAAGTAAACAAAGAATAGCTCAAGCATTGTTGAACCAACAGATGCAATCTGGTCAAAGTGCTTTGACTGCTGGTTTGGCGCAAGAACAGCAAGCACTTGATAGATTAGGTAAACTCGCAGAAGCACGCGCAAAAGGACCAACACTGTCTGATATGGGCAAACTTTTGAGAGAGCAATCGCAGTTCCCTGTCGGGAGTCCGGAATACCAGGACTATGAAAATCGCATTCAAAAGTTGAATACTATTACCGACCCAACAGAGGCTATCAGTGCACAATTAGCAGCAAATGCCGAACTGGAAAATAGAAGAGCTGCTCTTCGAGAGTTCGCAAAACAAAATGAGAGCGAAAGGAAAATTATTAACGAGGACATCATTGGGCCTGTAGCAAAAGGTCTTGAAGAATACACGCAAATTGTTGGCTTATTAGAACAAGGAGAGAGTTTCGCTGAAACTGCACGAACAGGTGTTGGCGGAAATTTCAAAAATAGATTACGGAATGCACAGCTTGCAATTGAAGAATTTGCACCAGAGTTAGCTGGTCTAACTAAAAAGACTATTACACGCTTAACAAGTGCAGATATTTTTGATGAAGATACAGCCACTTTACTGGACCAAAGAGCTGCTGTAGCAGGTTTACGCTCGGTAAATGCGCAGCTTGCACTAGCCTTCACCAAATATTTCCCTGGCAACTTGAACCAAGCTGAAGTTGAAATTGCCCAGCGTGCTGCTTCTGGTGATTTGAATATGAGTGCGCAAGAATTTGCTGTTCTAAAAGAAATTTTTGATAAAACTCGCAGAGCTAAAGAAGCGTTATCGATCGGTTTCCGCGAAGTTCAGGACAACTTCTCTAAGACAAATTATGAAAGATTTGAAAATAAAGAACAGATGTTGCCACAGATATTCTTAAAACAAGAATTACTGAAGAAAAAAGAAGAAATAATGAAGCAGTTCCAGGTAGATGAGAGCGAACGTGGCTCCGCAGATCTTGAACGCCTTGGGTCGCAGGAATATAACCTTACTGATACGCCAACACAGACATCACCAGAAGCAACTCAAACTTTAATCAAAACATATGGTCGTATAAGTGGAAAACCAAATGCCGAAGCAAATTTCGGTAAGTACTTTACGCAAATTATGCCTAACGCTCAAGAAACCACTTTAGAGCAAAAGGCAACGCAGTTTGCAAAACAACTCCGCCAAGATAACGTGCAAGATTTAGGGGCATTTGGTCAATTGCTCATTGGTAAAGACCTGCCTTTGCCCTACACGTATTTGGAGGGACAAGGTTTTGATATGCCAGCAATAGGAAAAATATTCCTAAGTCAGCCTAGCCTGGGTCTGCCCACGCAAACAGGAGGTCCTTGATGACTCTTGACTTATTGAACAGAATTGCTGGGGTGGATGACTCACCGTCTGAAGAGACACAACCGACTGCCAAAAAAAGTGCAGCAGAAATGGCGGTCGATGAGGGTTATTTACCTGAAACGTATGGATACGGCCCCCTTACCTCTGCTGTAGCAAGTGCTGATGTTTTTGGATTATTCCCTACAACTTCGCGTAATTACCGCAATGAAGAAATTGAATCGTATTTAGATGCGAACCCTACTTTGCTCGAGAATGCGATTGGTGGCCAGCCAGAGGGCATACGTCAAGTTCTTGCAGAAGAAAAACAAAGCCAAGGTCGAGTCCAGTTTTTCAAGTCGCTTGTGCGTGCGAAATATCTTTCTGCACCTAAAGAAGTGTTTGATGTAGCTGAAGAAGAACAGCTACGGCAGCAAGACCCCACCTTTTTTGGTGCAAACCAAAAAAGAATTAACACACTGCATGCTACCGCTGATTATTCTCAACGAAGAGTAAATGGAAAACAAGTTTCAATTTTTAACCCGAATGATAGTTTTTTAGGAAAAGGGCAACGTTACGCTCTTGCTAGTTTGACCGGAGAGCAACGAAAAAATTATTTGGAAACAACATTCAACGCTGAAAATGGCTTCAAAGTTCTAGAGGTTCCGAATACTCTTGATAAAGATGGTCAAGTGCTTGCGGGTGAATTTTTAATTCAACGTTTAGATGATAAAGGCTTGCCTGTAGAAGTTCGAAGGGTTGACCCTTTTGGTGATGAGGCTGCTTTGCGAAGTGGCGGACGTGAAATTGTACAAAATTTTGCAGAACTTGTTACAACTGAAGAAGGCCGAAAAGATTTAGCAGAAGT
>CAACVD010000027.1_pt1 | contig 55433 bp, 79 predicted proteins | sample 2381771 | NCBI WGS metagenome assembly CAACVD01 (sample SAMEA5211965, study PRJEB30684) | marine metagenome | biome: Marine; feature: Epipelagic; material: Water | collected 2015-10-15 | depth 15 m
ATAGCTTTTTCTACTTGTTTTTGTAAGAATTCTATATTTACTTTGTTGTGCATACCATCTTCAATAGCTTTGTTTAAACGATCTACAGACTTATATAAATCCTCGATCATCATAAATTGTTCCTGGTCCGCAGGTAGTGATCCCATCTGACCTCTAGGCCATTTGATTCTAAATTCTGTATTGTGTTCTAAATCTTTCTGCATCAGTTCTATTTGAGTGCTATGCTTGTTTAGTGTTTCGTGTAGGCCAAAGTATGCCCAGGTTCCGATTGCAACGAGCGCGATCAGACTGACAACCGTTTTCATCGGCATCTGTACAGCAGCGGATTCTGATATGTTTAATGGTTTATTGGACACTTGGACCTCCACAAAAAGCTAACCAGAGAAAACATACTATCAATGCACCTGTAAAATAATAGTTCATTTTAATCTCGCTCATAATTTTTATAAGATTATCAATCCATTCACAAAATTTGTCTAGTGCTCCAAAAAATTTATATATCCACTTATCTATCATTTAACTTTTTTTTCCATTTCATAGAACATTTTATCGCTGTCTTCTGTAACCATGTTGTTATCTTCTGCGTCCCAATATGTAGTTTGAACTTTGTAATCTGGCCAGCTGTTGTCAGTAGTATAACTGTTAATGTGCCAAAGAAGACGATTATTAGGCTGAGCTGCAAAATTCCCGTTATCAAGAGCCAATACATGCGCACACTTATGTTCTTGAGGTATTTCAGAATGTTCTGTATCCAAGATATTGACATCTGGATGAGCCCAATCAAATGTAAATAAATATTTTCCATGATAGAATTTTTTATCTAGTCCTAGAAATTTACCGCTTACACCATCCAACCAATCAAAGCAAGTAACACTAGGCCAGTAACTAAAACTGTTCCACAATTCCAATTCGTGAACTTGCATATCTGGCACATCGGCTCTGTCATACGATTTTTGGAAAAACGCTGAGATAGGCAAACGCCAATAACACGCACCATTTGGTAACATGATATTAAATAAGATTGCCCTGCCTGAAATTGATGTGGCAGCGAAGATAACACATTCTTCACTTTTTCCATGATGTTCTTTAAGGTCATAAAGATATTCCTTTCTTAATTTACAGTATATCGGAGGAATGTTTACGTTCAGATAAGCCATGTTTATATTTCTCTCTCCAATAATTTTTTCTTTCTAATATTCTAGTTCTATATTCTAGTTTATCAATACCTAATAATTTTTTTATCCAATCTAACATTTCCATCTTCTTCTCGCTTGTCTTAATCTTGAATTTGGATCTTTTGCAGCCTTGGGAAATTTTTTCATTTGTCCTGCAGATCTTGCACAATAAGACTTTCTTCTTTTATCTGCTTTAGATCCTTTTTTAACTTTACCTGTAACTGCAGTTTTTAGTTTTGATCCTGGATTTAATTTTCGATAAGCTGCTACACCTGCACGAGTCATTCCCGCTCCACTTTTTGTAGAACGATAATTTTTTTTGTTTCGTGCAGGCATACCACCTTTTGCAAAGCTGTCTATTTCTAAACCTAGATCAGCATAGTAATCCATAAGACTTATCCGTTTTGTCCAGTAAGATTAGGACCTGAATACTTATCAGTGAATAATGTAACAGCAGTTACTTTTGTTGCTGTAGATAAATAAACACCGTTAGGAAACAAAATTCCGTCTTCAGGTAAAGAAAAGTTTACAATATCTCCTGAAGGTACATCCATTGTTAATAGATTTGTACCACCTGACGAAGAATCTGTATTCAATTGAATCTGACCTGCGCCAGTAGTTCCATCGTGAGCAATTGTAATTGCTTTTAATCTTACAGGAGGTGCTATTACAGCAGTGCCTGAAGCAGTACCTGCTGCTCTAGTTGCTTGTATATCGGCTTTTGCTCCCATATATTCTCCTATTGTTTGTGGCTCCCGAAGGAGCCACTAATTAATTATTACTGTGAATCAAAAGGCGTTGCCAAAGATCCAGTAGCATTAAGTAAACCTTCAACTAAATAAAGGTTTGCTGCAACTGCAGTAAATTTAATTTTTGAACCTTTTAGACCACCAGTTGTAGCAACAGATGCTCCTGCTTCACCATTTAGGTTAACTTCATTGTTTGCTGTTGCTGGAACAAATTGTTTTCCAGCTGTAGAAGCGTCAATTCCAAGTGTAACCATACCAACAAATTTGTCAGATGTGTTAGCAGTTTTGATAGTTCCTGTGAAATCATCAATAAAAAGAATTTCAAAAGTTGTTCCAATTGTGCTTTTATTATTTAGATCACTTCCTGGTCCTGCAACAGCAGAATCAGCAGTTGAAATTATTGAAGGTATTGTGATTGCAGTTGGTGTTGCTGCAGGATCCATTGTTACTAATCTTCCTGCATGGTCGGCAACAGTTAAATCTGTAGCTAAAGTAACAGCTTTTACTGCATCAGGTCCTAAATTAATAAAACCATTTTTTGATCTGACCGGTCCGTCAAATGTAGTATTTGCCATAATATTCTCCTTTGTATAGCGTTGATTATGTAGTCTCTATACCGTCTGCCTAGCCAGTCTACATAATAATTTTTTTCTAGGTGTTTATATTATATATAAAAAAAGGGGCGATGTGAACACCGCCCCTTTATATAATACCGTTAAGTATTTAAGCTATTATGTAGGTAAGTTTCCGTTACCAAAAACACATCTTGGATCAGAAAATCCAAAAGAGTATCTTTCTCTAGCTTTAAATCTAACATTTCCTGTATCGAAATCACCTTCCATAGCAGTTTTAATTGGACTTCTAATGAAGTGTTTAAAACCGTTTGGTGCATCTGTTAACAAGAAGTATGAGTCTGTGTCAGTTAAAAAGTTATTAACTCTGTAACCTTCTGGAATCATACCCATATTAACAACTGCGTTGATGTCGTTATCAGCAGTGCCGACTCTTTGAGGAGACTTCATAAGTCTCTCAGCAGTAAATTGTAATTCTTTTGGAATTATCATTTTTCTACCTTGAAGAGCTATTTTTAGTCCTCTCTCATCAACTAAACCTGCAATGTCAATCAATGATTGCTCAAGCGAAGTTTCGTTAAGGTCTGCAGCTACTGCTAAAACGTTTGAAAAAGTTCCACCAGTTGCAATTGGGTGTGCATTGGAAATTAAAGGTTTTCCGTCACCACCATTGAAACCAGTACTTTTCTGTGCGTTGTTAAGCACTGACGCTGATTTAACTTGTTTAGTGTTAGACATAGATCTTGCAAGAGCTCTTGTGTATCTTGCAGCTAATCTATCATACAGATTATCCTCGATTGCTTCCTCAGTGATAGAGAATGCTAATGCGATTGTTTCGTGTGAGTATCTTGCTGTGAAAGTTTCACCTGCTTGATCAAACACTACTCCAGCACCTTCTTGTTTAGTTGGTGCAGAAGCGAAACCGCTTAACATTACTTCTTCTTCAAAAGCTCTGTCAGATGTTTCAGTTACGAAAATTTCAGCATGCTGATTCTCGTATCTGTTGTATTCCAGGCCGAATAAAGCATTCAAACCTGGCTCTAGTTCTTTGACTAGTTGTGATCGTGATATTGCCATAGTTATTCTCCCTTATTACGCTATACCTGTACCACTTCTGAAGAAGTGATTGTTGATTCTAACAAGAATATTCGCGTTAGCTGTAGATGTGTCAGAGTTATCTGGATCTTGCGAAATATCAATTGCTTGTACAGCAAAAGTAGTTGTAGTTCCTGATACCGATACATCTAATTGCTGTTTCGATAGTCCTGTTTGCGTTACACCAGTAGTGTTTGTAACAGAATAATTCTTATACAAATCTGCTCTTGTGAAAGCCGCGTCAGCATCCATTAAGAATACTGCATCTGGATCATCAATAACAAATGCTGTGATGTCAGAAGCAGCAATACCACCTGGGTAGTAATTGCTAAATGTCGGCTTTTGAGTAGTTGGATCTGTATAGAAACATCCGTTAAAAACGCCAATAACAGCATCCGATGTGTTAGGACCATGTCTTCGGATATTACCAGTTCCTAATGGTTCAACCATTTCTCCTTGGAATATCGCATCTGAATAGCCTGACGCAATCGTATATCTGTTTTGAGCACCTACTAATGGTGTACCGTCTAGTTTTCTGTAAGGTCTTAGACCGAACTTTTCACTTACGTTAGCCATAGTTGTTTTCTCCTATTTAACTATATGTTTATATTATCCAAGCTATCTCGGTAGGCATCGCAAAAAAATTAACTTTTACGTCTACCACCAAAGGTAACTCTTGATTGCCTGTCAATATTGATAGGCATTTCAGGTCGTTGTTCCTTCATTAGATCATTATCAACAGCGGTCATTTGATCTTGAGTAATTTTTTCAAAATACTCTGCGCGTGATTTCAAAATCTCTTCAGGTATCCTTGCCAACACAAGGCCTCCAATTCCAATACACCCTTGATATTGACCTGCATTAATAATTGGGTACTTATGAATATCAGGGGAGTTTTTAATTTCCTCTGCTCTTACAAATTCCCAACCTTCTCTGAATTTTTTGGTTACATTAGCTGTATCCTCAAATCCAGCCACACTCGTTCTTATCCATCTATGTGCATAACCCTGTGGTGCAGGTGGTGCATCCAAACTGGATGGTGGAGCCCAAGAACTAGGTTTCTTTTCAGTAGTTCTAGTTTCTGACTCGCGTGAGGTTCTTTTTATATTATCCATTTGCATTCTCCTTCACGTATTTTGCGTATTCCTCTAGTGGCACCCCTAATTTCTTAGCGATAACTATTTGTGACTTGGTGAGCTTCACTGATCGGCGTCCGCTTTGGTTTCTTTGTGCAGAAGCAACAGTCTGGACGGGTTTCTTTTGCTCCTGTGGTTGATCAAATTTATGAGGGAAATTATCCTTCATAACTTTATCAATTTCATTATAATACTCATCACTCTCTGCGTCAAACCCCTGCTCGACAAGATCTTGATGTGCTTGAAATGCAGCACTTGTCATAATTCTATCTGAACCAAACCATTCGTTTTTTTCAGCCCAGCTTTTTGCTTTGCTAGAAGGTTGTTGTATTTGAGGTTGTGCTGTTTGAGGTTGTGCTGTTTGAGATTTTATTCTTTCTGCTTTAGCTTCCTCTTCTGCAGCAGTTATTTTAACTTTCTCCGCTTCAACAGCTAACTGAGCTATTCTTGAATTAGCTTCAGCTATCTTGTCAGCATCTTGTTCAGTTATAGCATCTCTTAATGCAGATTTTGCCTTCTCTTGTTCAGCTGTAACTCTAGCAGAAAACTGTTCAATATAACTTTTACTTGTTTTAGAGAACCTAGTGTTAGTGCTATCTAATTCTTTCTTTATACTTTGAGCATAATCAATAGCAGCTTTTTCTCTTCTTTCAGCTTCTCTAACTTTAAAAGTTAATTTATCAATTCTTCTTTTAACTTTTTCGGAAACATCGGATAAATCATCAACCTTAACTTCTGGTTTTGATTTTTCTTTTTCCTCGACTTGTTCAACTGTAATTCCTTCAATACCTTCTTTTTTAGATTCTGTGTAACCTAGATCAACTTCTTCTTTTGGTAATTCAGGTTCAGTAGATTCTGTTTTTTGTTCTTCGACTTGAACTGATTGTTCATTTACACCATCAGTATCTAAATCCACCTCTGGTGATTTTTTATTTTCTTGTATTTCCATAGTAGCTCCTGTTTTAATTGCGTATGTTTAGTATGCGTGCAAGATATCCTCCGGATTATTAATCTTAGCGATTATCTCGTCATCGTTTAGAATACGAACTTCTCCGCCTTCTATTTTAAATCTAGATCCAGCATAACGACCAAAGATTACCCAGTCACCTTTGTTACACCAAGGGCCATTAGGAAATTTTTCTTTGTCTTTGTAGCATAGATCACCCATCTTCAATACATAAGCACATACGGTTGTCATTTGTATTGTTTCTTGAGTTGTATCAGCAAGATATATACCGCCTTTAGTTTTTTTAGGACCAGCATATGGTAAAACTAAAATACGATAACCTGTAGGAGATGGAAGCCTGTTAAGAAGATTTTGATCTTTCTCTACATTCTTTGCATCTAGTACAGTTTCCTCTATTTCTTTTCTTGATTTATAAGCATTGAGTAGTGCTTCTTTTTTTTTAGGTACTTCATTTGAAGTCTCTAAGTTCTTTGTCATTTAGTTGCTCCTGTTTTTTCTGCAGGTCATTTAGATCCTGAAGCAAAGACTCTAGGCCTTTGATTTGTCCTCTAATATAGTGAAGTTGTTCTAGTTTGTCAACAGAGTACACAAGAGTATCTTTTAAAGACTCAACTCTCTTTTGAATCAACTTTTTTACTAAATGTTGATCTATTTCCATTATATTTTTATAAACTAATTATATGGTTTGTAAATAGATTTGATGACACCCAAAGATTTTAATTTTTTAAGATCTCCTTTAGTATACTTAGAATAGTCAACGAAAGACTCTTGTTTTTTTGGTTTAAATAATTTTTTAATCCACTTCCACACTATTTTTTACCCCTAAATATTTGAGTTCCCTTAATACCATAAATGCTCGCCACGACAAGGATCCAAAGATTTGTGAACCAGCTCGGGAGCTGCTGGAACTGTTCAAAGAACAATTTTATTTTTTCTGCTGCACCCGGATCGTCGCTGAAAACCCCCCAAGCGATCACCAAAATTGGCGCCGTTAACACGAGTAACACGAACTCATCTTTCCAGTCCGATTGTCTTGCTTCTAATAATTTGCCTTGATATTCACTCTCGCCTTTTGCCATCTTAGAGGCATGCATGTGTTGTGCGTCAGCCATCGCCATCTTTGTCTCTTGTTTTTTCTTATAGATGTGCGTTGCTGCGTTCAATCCTAACTTTAGAGCACTGAACCACATTATTTGACTCCTATAAATTTCATTCCTTTTATTGCAGCACCCATTCCTCTAATACCATCAGGTCTATGAGGACAAACCATTTCTCCTCCGCTAGTTAGTTTAACAGGAGGGACTTGGGGGTTTGGGCCACTCAAAGGTGGTGGCCCTGATCTTTTGCCAGAAATTTTATTTTTTTTATTCACTAATCACCTGCTCTTAATTTTAATCTTCTTTTTTCAAACTCTGTTAGGTCTTCTTCTTTTTTTCCTATACGTTTAAATTTAATGTCTTTCCCTTTATTAGCTTTCATGACTTTTCCACCTTTATTTAAAAGTCTTTTTGCCATTAATAAAGGAGATAGTAATTCAGGTCCTTTAGCACCTTTGTCTTTTGCTTTTTTCATTAACATTAAACCAAGATTTGCTTTCATAACTTTGCCTGGTTTCATTTTTTCATCTTGTAAACCTTTGCCTCTACCTTTTGCTTTTTCTGCTCTAAGTACAGCAAAATCTTTTCCATCAATTTTATTTGTAGGAGGAGCTTTGGCTGCTATTCTTTTTTGACCTGCAGACAAACCGCCTTTATTTAACTTTTGAGAAAGCAGTCTACTACCTACTATAGGAATTTCCATTATTCTTTTACCCGTAGATTTAAAAGGTTTAGTTATACCTTTAGAAAGACCACTTGGGCTATTTTTATTTACGTGTGTGTATAAATTTTTATATTGTTTATCAAGACCCAGTTTTTTTGACATTTGTTTTCTCCATTTTTTCTCGAGCAATTTCTAATCTCTTATCAGATTGCTCATCTTGTGTTTCTAATTTTAATTTATCAAAATCTAATTTCTCATCAAAATGATCTTGATTCTGTTCTAACTTCATTGTACCCTCTTGAGCACGTCTTTGTAAATCCATGGCTCTTAAATCTAACTCTCTTTGTTTCAACATAACTACAGGATCATTTTTCTGTGCATCCATCATACTTTCGTTTTGTGCTAGTTCTGCAGTTATTTGTGCAACTCTTTTTGCAACTTCTGAATCATACATTATTTGAAATCCTTGTGGATTTTGCTGCATCATAGCCATTAAATTAGGATCTTGTTGCATCATAGCCATAACTTCAGCAGATGCTTTCATAGAAACGTGTTGAGAAATGTGTCCTTGTAAATTTGCATACACCATTGGATTAATTTGCACCATTCTAGTTCTCATAAATGCAGAATGGGCTGCAATATGGGCATCGTGGTCTTGAGTTGGAAATGCAGTTAGTTGTTGCATCTGTAATGCATCCATATTTTCCATTGCAGGGTCTTTTGGCATTGGTTTTGGTGCTGGTTTTAGTATTTGAGGTATCTCTTTAGTGCCTAAAGCCTCATAAACACGTCTATAAGCTTCGTGTAGGTTGTGAAGTTGCGGATTTGACTGTGCAATTTGCAATTGTGTCTGTGCTAACGTCACTCTTTGCGACATTGAGAAGATATTTGGGTCTGCAACAGGCAAAATATCTATTTTGTCGTCAAAATCTACTACTTTTATCACTCTTTCAGCTCCATAAACTGCATATGGATACTCAGGTGGTAGATATTCAGCTATAATTTGACCTAAAAGTTTAAATTCTTGCTTCATTGCATAGTAACAACGCTTGTGAATAGCACTCATTACCCTAGAACCTCTCTCTAAAAGAGCAATTGTAGTTCCAACAGCGGCGGCTTGGTTGCCATCACCTATTTGTTGGTCAGCAATTGATGCAAATCTTCTTCCCGCATCAACACAAAAACTTAAAAGGTTGAATAAAGTTGTGCTTGGTTCTTTAAAAGGTAGTAATTGAAACTGATCTCTAATGTTTCCGCCTGGTGCATCGACATCTCTGAACTCTCCAGGTTGAATTGGTTGGTCATCATCTCTAATCCTCATACCTCTAGACTTAAATCCAGCAGGTAAATTTGATAACGTACCCGCATCAAGTAGTTGTCTTAGAGCTGTAGTTGCTGTTCGAGACAGGCCACCAATCATATGAATCAAACCAAAGCCATAGAAACCTAAACCAGGTAAGAATTTGTAGTGTGAGAAGTATTCTCTTCTCATAAATTTATTATCACCCTCTCTGTAGTTTCTATAAATAGATAAAATCTGTCTTGTACCTTCTTCAATAGTTACCACGTAAGGTATTTTAATGTTAATTTTGTCTTCGTCATTTTCTGCAATGTAGTCAGATAAATCTAAATCAACATGCATTTCTAATACATTGTATATATAATCTTTTGATTCAACAGCCTTGATACCCTCTAGTTCATTGTACTTATCTTGAATTTTATTTTCTTTTTTTGCAGGTTTCATTAGATCTACTTCTCTGTAAAAACCTGCTGCCATTTTTTTAAGTAAATCATTTTCTGATTGTTTGAGCACATGTGTAATTCTTGGTGCATCTTTTAAATCACTTGCAAAGTATGGAACAACTAAATCTTCTGCGGGAATAAATTTAGAGACTGCTCTTCCTAAGATTGAATCGTAATATATTTTTTTAAATGCGGAACCTGCGAGTGGTAAGTAAAATAGTAGCTGATCAAACTCTGGAGTATACTCTTCCATCTTCTCCATAATTTGAAAGTTCATAAAATCTTTTACTCTTTGTGCTTGAGCTTCAGTTTGCTCATTTTGTAATCCAACAATTTTAGTTTTTACTGGACCATCGCTTGGCAATAATTCTTTATAGGCTTGTGCTTGAAATTGTGTAACGGCTTCTGATAATAAAGGATGAGTGACACTACTAGCACCTTTAAAAGGTTGTGTAGTAGATTTGTATTTAAAACCTAAAAGGTCTAAACCATTTCTATAGGTGTCTTCCCAATCTTTTCTTGATGCTTTATCACTATCATACTCGCTGATTAAATCAGAAGCAAGTTGACTTAGTGCTTTGTCATCAATAGTTTCTGCAATGTTTTCATAGAAGTCTTGTTCGGTTTCTTCTGTTATTTCTTCTTCACCTTCTTCAGATGGTAAAGTTACAACAGCTTCCTCCTCAATTTCAACTTCTTCGTTGATTGGATTATCAGATTCTATCGCCATTAATATAATTTAGTAGGTTTTAATTTAACCATCTTTCCGCCTCTAGCTTTAATCATCTTACCAGCTTTAGCGCCATCCATATCTCCAAATCCAAATCCACTTAATATTGGACTAGCTATTGAATCGGTTTTTTTAATTCCAGGTCCTCTTTTTAAATTAACATTTTCTGATATTACTTTTTTAGTGGCAGCTCCTGCACTTTTAGCAAATTTACTTGTATTATCTTTTACTTTTGCTGCAGTGTTTGATATTTTTTGCATAAGACCGATATTGCCTTTCGTAGCACCTTGGCCACCCTTCATAATAGCATCTTTATATGGTTTTCTATATCTTTGACTTAATGCACTACCTCTTCCTTTGTCTATGTTTAATCCAGTAGTAGCTCCTGACATGGCTTTATTTGCTAGGTAAGCAGCACCAGCAATAGCTGCAGCTTTACCTACTTTTTTTAATTTCTTTTTTAAACTCATTGTTTTCTCCTATAGAATTATGAATACAGTGTAAAGTATTTTTCAAACAAAATCTATAATAGGCCTTTAAATATATTAGTTTTGTCTACAAATCCACCAACCTTCATATAAGCTTTCATTGGTAATAAAAACTTTTTAAGTGTTGCACTATCTGCAATTAAAGTAGGCACCATTTCATAGACGTCAGGATTATTTGGTCCTAATTCTTTAATAATCAATCTACCTGCACTTACCCCTCTCACTTCTGATTTTCTTAAATTTAACAAGTTTTCTGCTTCCTCTAAGGTATCCGCTGCAGCTAGATGATCTTCAAATACATACTCGTTTCCGATTTTTTTGTTGTAATGAGCTTTACCTGTTCTTACCGCTCTTTCAAATGAATCAAGATCTTTTGATGAAACCACTCTGATAACCTTAAATGGTTTTTCTGGATTACTTTTAGGCATTGGGAACATCTCAAATTTAGCACCATATTGTTTAGCTAATCTATTTAACGGTTCTACCATTGTTGCAAACTTATTAGTTTTTTCAAATTTACCTTCTTTATTTCTTATCAAAGCCTTACCGTCCATCAAACCATAGTTAATCTCGTCACCTGATTTACTAAAATCAGGCATCTTAACACCTTTATTCATTGGACTTGGTACAATAGAAATTGCGTTAATATCTCTTTCCGCCATTGTACGTAACAAACTTTTAACCGCATAATCTGGCCAAGCTCTAGATAAAGGACCTGCAGTTGTATCATTTACAAGACCTTGATTCATAAGTTGACCCATGCCTGACTTTTCTAATCTACCAATCTCATAGTTTACTCTTGCAAGTTCTTGCTGTTGTTTTCTAGTAAGTCCTGCAACTCCTCTACCAAGTTCTTCATAAGGTGCAATCTTATCTAGTAACTCTTGTCTTTGTTTTCTTAAAATTTTTAATGGTGCATCTAAGTTAAATGTATTTATTTTTTTTTTAAAATAATCGTCTCTAGTAGATTGAGAAGAACTAAACTGTGGTGAGTGTAAATCTGATTGTACTTCTGAAACTCTAATATGTCTTTTACCTGGACCTAGTTTAGGATTTGGTAAATCATCATATCTTATAAACCCAATCTCATTATCAATATAATGTGGTGAATCTACTTCGTAAAATTTTCCTGTTCTTGTATTGGGAACGTTTTTTCCGTAATAGATTACATCTTCCGTAAAGTTTTCTCCACCATCTAGTTTGTAATTATAACCCATACCTGTTTTATATGCTGGATAAAAACCATCTTGTTTGTCTCTTCTTAAACTAAAACCATCAGGTCTTTTAATTTTTTGACTGTAGTTATTATAGTTACCTGTTAGTTTGTTAAACTTAACTAATAGATCTGCAAAAGGTTTTGAATCTCCTACTTCTGTTCCAAGATCTGCTAAATTTTTTTGTACTCTTTGAATGACTGCAGTTTTAACAGGTTCGTTTTGAACAAACATAACTCTAGATACTGCATCTAAATTATCATTTATAAAATTACCTTCGGGAACTCCATCTGGTTTATATTTCATAACAGTGTCATTAACTTCTTTTTTAAAAGCTACCATCTCACCATCAGGATTACCTCTAACTCCTAAACGAATTGTTTTTAAATCGTTTATCGGAGAATTTCTAACCATGCTTAATAAAGTATCTCTATCGACTTCTATTTTATTATCTTTAGCTGCTTTTAAAAATCCACCTGTAGGTTCTACGACCTCTTGGTATTTTTGTCTTCCTGGTTGTTGTCCTGGAATATCTCTCATTGGTTTAGCTTTTAAACCTTTTTTAAGAGTAACTATATTTAATTCATCTAACTCATCCGGTGTAACTCTACGAGAGACCCCTGTTAACGGACCAGTATTAACTTTTAACTGAGGATTCATTCCTTTTGTTAACCATTCAATCCACTCGTTAGCAGGTGCTTTTTCAAATGGTGCTTCCATGATTCTGTCGTAAGTTGATGAACCTACGATTGGATTTAAATTCATTCCTGGTCTTGTCGAAGAGCTGTAACCTTTACCTTGTGTGAAAGGTATGTTGATTACATCACCAAATTTTGATTTACTTACTGCAGGCACTGGAGCTGTAGTAATTAATTCTGTTGATTGGCCGGTGGCCGTTGGCACGTTAGGAATTTCTTCTACTGTTTTAGTAGGTGTATATGACATATTAGGTTTCTCTTTTGTTTTTTGTAAAAACGCTCGAACTCCAGGTATTCGTCTTGCAATAAGACCTGTTCCTAATGCAGTAGCACCGAGTGCTGCTAACCCACCAATCGCCGACGGCTCCTTGTCATCAACAATAATAGATGAGTCTTGTTTAATTAGTGGTGTTGAACCTTTTTTAATTTGACTAACAAAAGATTCAAATGGATCGTTTAACGGATCGGCCATTATTACTCCTAATAATATTTATATTCTTTTTCGATCTGCATTCCTTCAGGTTCATCTAAATATGTAGAAACGAAATTTCCTTGACGGTATCTTAACACAGCTTGTGTCGTACTATCAACATAATCATCGTGTTGAGCAAAAGGAAATGATGCACATTCTTCAATAACTTCCTCTGCAAATCTTTCACCTTCAGGGTAGTAGACATTTGCAGATTCAAATACAGGGGCACATGCATTTACTCTAGAGTGCTTATCTTTTCCTCTAGATGGGATAAAATCCACCACAGGAATACCAGCACGTCTAAGTTCTTGAATCAAAGACTGCCCAGAGGCTTTAGCCTCAACGATTACAGATTCAGGTTCCCAATACTTGTAAGCTTCAAAAGCAACTGCCTTTAGTTCTGGAAACTCCCAACGACCTTTTTCAGCATCAAGAAGTATTAAACAGTTATCTCCAGGTGTCGGTTCAAATACTCCCCAAGTGGTGATAGCAGAATAGTCTGCAGATTCTTTTTTAGAAAATGCAGTATCGTAACTTTGAATAATATGTTTTAGTGCAGGAACGTTTCCTTTCCACTCTTGCCACCATTCTCTTTTTAAAATAGCTCCTTCTTCAGCAACTGGGTCCTGCATGTATTGTGCATTCCAGTTTCTTGGAACAATAGATGCTTTGACTGCTTCTAATTCTTCTAATGACCAATACTCAGGCCACACTGGATTACCTGAAGGAAGTATTGCAGGAAATTCTATTAACTTCCATTTGTCAGCTTTAATTTCAGATTGAGCCTTAATTAATCTTCCTGTTAAATCATCTTGAGCCCATCTAGTCATTACTAACAAGATGGAACCACCTGGTTGTAAACGTTGCCGGGGTCCTGAATTATACCAATCGTATGCTCTCTCCATAGCAGAATCAGATAATGAATCTTGCTCGGTATGTGGATCGTCGATAATAAGTAAGTCCGCCCCTCGTCCTGTGATAGAACCGCCAACACCCGCTGCAAAGTATTCCCCACCATGATTGGTCTCCCAACGTCCTTTTGCCTTACTATCTTCTCGTAGTTTAACATCTCCAAAGATCTGTTTGTATTCTTTACTGTCAATTAAATTTCTTACCTTGCTACCAAACCTGCCAGCTAATTCTGCGTTGTGTGATACCTGCATAATTTTTTTCTTTGGATACTTTCCGATGTACCAAGCAGGAAACAAATAAGATGCAAATTCTGATTTAGTATGTCTAGGAGGCATATTAACAATGAGCCTCCCTTTTGAGCCTCTTGCAATATTAGTTAGTTCATGAGCAATGTGTTGATGGTGCCCCCATTTCTTTGGGTCCCTTTCTTTTCTACAAATAAAATCTGGCCAAACAGATTTTACAAAATACAAAAAGTTATCTTGGCATAATTTTATATGTTCAATATATAATTTTTCAACACGGTCTCTTAACTGATCAGTGGTTAATGTATCTAGATTCATAAGTATTTATATATCTATACACGTATGAAATTGGTTGTAAAGTCATCGCGTCAGGTACCATACAAAGCAAAAAAGGGGGGGCGGGTGTCGGGTTTGGTGATTGAGTTTTTTTAGGTGGTTGGTACCTCTATTGAGGTAAAAAAATAGTTACGTGGCGATCTAGTCGCCACGTAATCGGAATTGATTAGCTATTGTTTGGTGGTTGGTTGCCCATCAACATATTAACTACATCAGACATTTTATTAACAACTCTATTTCTAAAGTCATCAGCTAAAGGATTGCCATTGTTGATTAAGATAAATTCTTCAACTGCACTTTCTAATAACTTATAAAGTATTTGGTAGTTTAAAGATTTACCATTGTCGTTTTCATTTAAGAGTGATTGAACCCTTGATTGATCTATGCCTTTGTTTTGCAAAGTTGTTTCAATCATTTGAGATAAAACACTCATTGATGGTAAGTTACTATTGTCATTATTATTAGGCATTATTTATTTCTCCTTTTTTTAGTTTTTGTTTTTGTAATTTATCATCAAAGGGTTTCAATTCAACAACTTTGATTTGTTTATAAAAGCCATTTAAAAGAACTTGCAATTCTTTATAACTTAACTTTTCATCAGTTGTTGATTTGGTTGTTACATAATCAATAAAAGATTTACTATCAAATCTTCTACTCGTTCTTTCAATCTTTTGAATATATCTAGTGTTAGATAAAATGATTATGTTTTGTTTTAACTTTAAAAAATATTCAGATACTAATTCTTTTGTATCCGCTTTTAAAGTTTGGTACTTACTAAACAAGTATGATTGATCTATGTATGAATTACACACTTGCTTTTCGTTCTTTTCTAAAAGAACTTTTTTTGCTTTTTGTGTCGTCATTGTTTTTTGTCCTTTGTTAGTTGTTAATCTATAAAATATAGATTTGTATTTAATTTAATTTAAAAATTAAAAAATTGCAAATCTTTATTTTTAACTAATTTAAGAAAAAAATTTCTTCCATAGAGCCACGTACATTAAGATTTAGACCTCAATGCGACCTATACCTCATAGCTATTTTTTGAATTTAAAAAAATTTTTCTGGACGAACTTTTGCTGGTACGCCAGTGCTGGTGCTGGCGACCAGTCCTTCACGAGGGAATAACGAGAAACGCAAACGTAACGGCAACGAGAACGAGGAACAACATTTTAGTTTAGTCCTCTTTTAAGTCTCAAGACCTCGCAATGAATTTCCGTCAGCTTTCTTTCACCACACTTATCGATGAACTCCTTTACCTCGTTCCTTTTCTTTTTTGTTTCATAAGTCTTTGCTTTGTTTTCATCTTGTACTTGAAAGTGTGTTTCATTTTGCTCTGCCATTTTATTTTCCTCCTTTAAATATTTATTTAATTGATTTGCTGTTTTAAAAGTTTTCCACCTAAATTTCCAACCGAAAAAAACTTTTTCTACTGGAACCCATTCGTTTAGTTGGTAGTCCTTGACCCGATATCTGTTGGGTAAGATGTCGTAACGTTGTAATGTTGAGTATTTAGTCATTTAATAGCTCCTTTGTTACTAAATTAGTATCACATCCATCTCCTGCTGCAAGAAAAAAATTTACGATCCTGAAGCACAGCTCACGCTGCCTGGCAGCTTCCATGAGTAAAAGCACAGCAACCACGCCAAAGTTCTTCAACGAGAAACGAGATTTGCTTGGAACTTTGAATTCCGATACCAGCTGGTGTCTGGCGCCAGTCCTTAACTAGAAAGTAAGAAGGCTTCTACGAGAAACGAGAACGAGAACGAGGATTAGGAGAGAGGTCTAAAACAGGAGCTACTCTGACAAAAGACCCCTCACCAAATCCTTGGGGTTGTTGGCGTGGTTCGGCAATCGCTACTTATCCAACTTTCCTTTATCACGAACCCCAAAGAAATTATCTACCAACTACAATCGTAACCAATCTCCTTACCTTTCTGAAGTTGGTTTTTACACCACTTCAAAAATTTTTCATCTTGGGCTTTGTACTCTTTGACCTGCTCCTCTTGGAATTGTTGCCCCCAAAAGAAACCATCAGGTGCAAAGCAATCGTAATAGCCACTCTTGACCTGCTTCTCTAGTCGTTTGACTAACTCCTCTGTGATTTTTACACCACCCTCTCCGGCATTAAATCCGAGATCGAAAGAGCCATCACCCTTTCTATTTTTTTGTTTTTCATACTCACCTACGAAGAACTGTTGTAGTCTTGCGTGTTTTCTCCAATAAAAGTTTTCATGAACTTCGCCATTGCTATCACGAAAACCTGCGTATTGATCTAGTCCCATTTTAACTCCTTTGTTTTTTGTTAGACATCACACTCTTATCATAGATGGGATAATTGTCAAACAAAAAAATTCAACGATCCATACAGCATTCCCTGAGCTGGTGCTGGCGCCAGGCCAGACAGGTAGTTCTCTGTATCCTGAAAAATCATAACGAGAACGACAACGAGGATCCAAAGGGTATATCCAGTGAGCTCAGGGTAAAGAATAGCACAGAACACGAGAATAAAGATGCCAAACATATCTACTCCTGCTGCTGGCCATCGGCCAGGTCCTGAGCTGCAGACTCTACGGCAAACCATGCACACCAATTTTTAAACGAGGTTGGTGTAACGACGTCCTTGGGAAGTAAGGCCCCAATTGTTTCTCCTGCAGCGTCAGCAGCTTCATTGAGATATTCCCAAATCTCTTCTTCATGTTTGTTATAAAACGAGACCGAGTCATCGTAATAAATTAAACCGGCAACGCCACCTTCACATCCATGTTGAGCTATATCTGAAATGAGGAACTGCTCATTCAGTTCCCCTTCCTTTAACCATTCTTTTATCTTCCCCATGTGATACCTTCCACATCGGTTTTGAACTTGACAAGTTGATTAAGTTCCATCTTGGTTAAGATTTGCGGAACATTATTCAGAAGACCTTCTCCCTTCAGTCGGCTGCCTTTGGTAATTTTAACCCACATCTTTTCATTATACTTACGGTGCTTGAACCAAACATATACGTAGTCACGCATCTTTATTTGCCTTTCTAGCTTTTTGATTGCGAAGTACGTTTCTTTCCCGTGGTCGTGGCATGAGTACACGACATTACTATCAGATTCTTTTATTTTCATATTTTCCTCCTTGTACGTATACACATAAGACCTCATGGGATAAATGTCAAGAACTATTTTTAAATAATTTTTCTTAAGCAGGTGAGCTGCATCACAGCCGACTTCAGATCCCAGTGCCCAGCTCTTTAATCAGGTAAGCAAAACGTACATTTCCCAACGAGAAAACGAGGATCCAGCTTCTCCTCCTGGTGCACCAGCTGGTACGCTGCAGGGACCGTTGGGCTAAACGAGGAACGAGAAAACGAGAAACGAGGATTTGAAACGAGAAAACGGCCACCGTGAGATAAACAGTGGCCGCACAAAGAGGCTAAAAATACTAAGTGAGGTTTCGCGGTGTCCTGCTCTCCATGGACGGCGGGCCCAGCTTTTGCTCACCAGACATTCTAACTATTTTGCTTTTATCAGAACGAGGATCTGTGTCAAGAACTATTCTTCACCAGCTGCTGCCTGAAGGATGCCCAGGCCAGAGAAGGCACGGGGTCCGGTGTTTGGTAAACGAGAACGAGGGAACGAGAAAACGAGGACGGGGACGAGGGATCCACCTCACCGGACACTCTGTAAAGTTTCAGAAGCCTCTGCAAGAGGGTCTGATGCAAGATAAAAATATTACCCCCATGACGTTGATACTCATAAGCCCAAGCCATTTGAAACTTGGACAGTATAGGTAACTTGTCTTCAGTAGACTTCAATTCAATCCAAAAAGACTTAGAATCTATACACCCATGCACGTCTGGAATTCCTTGCACAGTTGAGCTTTCTATCCTTGTAAAATGTGCTTTTTTTATATGTTGTTTAACTCTCTGAAAGAGTAAAGATTCTCGTTTTTTTAAAGCCATTTATTTAAGACAAGGTACACCCAAAAAAGATACCTTCTACTGTCAAGTTTTCACGTAGAACATTACACACTTCAAACAAATCCATGCCTTTTTCAACAGGCATTGTAGCTAATAACTCCTTTGTTACAGGAATCATATGATAAAAATCATTAATCAAAAGAATATAATACATTAGTTCAATATCTTTATGGACTGTATAACTGATGTTGGAATAATAGTTGTGTTACCAATGTTCTCAAAACTATCATCTGTTTTAGACTGTATGTAATCAGTAAATATTCTAGTCACTCCACTTTGTTGAGATACCAAATATCCTTTAGATACGCAAGTAGGTAATTTAGATTTTAACAAAGATTTAGTATCTGACCAGCCAGCGTCCCCTTCGATATCAAGCCATCGTATTTCTACAAAAGGATAGTCTTCAATATTTTTACCGAGCTTTTTAGTATTCAAAGGAATAGTTTTTCTATAAATTTTTGGTTTTCTTTTTGCCATTTTTAACTTCTACCTTTACAGTTCCAGTTGATACATTTAAATGTGAGTTGTGTATTTGATTGAATACAGTAATCCATTTATCACTCTTAAGTAACTTCTTCTGGTGTAACGTTAATGATGTTTTTTGCTTCACCGATTTTTGATTCGAGTTCTGCAAAACGTTTCTCAAGTTGTTCACGCGACATTCCCTCCAAAGTATTATGAGTTACTTCTTTCTTATCAATAAACATTCCTGCTAATTGACCTGATCTATATTCAGCATTGATTGCAGATGCAAACTGATTTTTCTTTGCAGCATCATCTCCAAATTTTTCAAATCTTTTAAATGAACGTAATGGGTTCGCGTATTTATTTTTAGCTTCAGCTATTTTTTTTTCTAGATATCTAACGACATGTGGGTTTCTGTTTGGGTTAGTTAATTTTGATGCTATCGTATGTGGATCCTTTGCAACATAGCCTGCTCTTTTAGCAGCTTCAGTTTTGCTAATTAATCCGTATTCCGATACATATATGTCCACAAACTTTCTTTGTTTGGGAGTTAAATCGTGCATGGTCTTCAACACGTTTGGTTTTCCAGCCATATTCTCAATTCCTAATAAGATATTTTTAACTTAATTAAGACAATATCCGAATTTAGGTATTTTGTCCACAAGACGTCTAGTGTCACTAGTGTCAATGTATGTCACAGAATAAAAGTGTTTGTGACATCAAATAAATAAGTAATATCAATGTGAATAGACTAAAAACAGTGTAGTGTCACAAATGTCAGAGATTCTGGGAGTGTAAAAAGATTGTAAAAGGTAAAAATATCTTATATAGAAGTTAAAATGATTATACGTGACAAAGAGCCTACAATAAGAATACTTTCATTAGGTGCAGGAGTGCAATCAAGCACCATGGCGTTAATGGCAGACCAAGGAGCTTTCGGAGTAAAGCCAGACGCAGCCGTATTCGCAGACACGGGTTGGGAGCCATCGACAGTAATAGATCACTTAAACTATCTTAAATCAAAACTATCTTATCCCGTACATGTAACTAAAAAAGGAGATCTCGACAAAGATATCTTAAAAGCTTTGTCTCCAGGCGGAAATCAATTTGCTTCTGCACCATTTTACACTTTAAATGAACAAGGTAAGAAAGGTATGGGTCGTAGACAGTGCACCCGTGAATACAAGATAACTCCGATTGCAAAAAAAATTAGAGAAATTATGGGATACAAGCCTAGACAAAAAATGAAGAAAACTCAATGGGTTGAAGTTTGGATTGGTATATCTATGGATGAAGTTGTGCGTATGAAACCATCAAGATTTTGGTGGCAACAAAACAGATGGCCATTGTTAGAAAAGAAAATGACAAGACAGCATTGCTTAGACTGGTATGAAGGTAAAGGATTTAACGTACCTGTAAAGTCAGCATGTATCGGGTGTCCGTTTCACGATGACAATTTCTGGATAGACATGAGAGATAATAGACCTAATGAGTTTAAAGAAGCTGTATTCTTCGACAAAGAAATGCGTAAACATAATCCTAAAGTAAAAAACTTTGTACACAGATCCTGTGTGCCGTTAGATGAAGTTAAATTTAAAAATGATACTCAGGGTGATTTGTTCAATCAAGAGTGCGAAGGCATGTGTGGCCTGTAGTCGGTGTCCGTTTAATTAGAATATTTCTTTTTTATTTTTCGATAAAGGTGCTTAAAAAATTGTCTATCCATAGATCTAATCGGTGCATTTAAATATAGCTTCCCGCAGTTGATTAATAATTTTTGTATGCTTCCTGCGTTCATCTCTATCTTTAGCTTTTCTAAGTTTTTCATATTCCTTAGTATACTTTATATTTAAATTTTGCCTCATAGTAAAGAAAATATTTCCTTTATCTAAAGATTCTAAATACTTCATTCTTACATAATTCGGATCCATTTCGGCTTGAAAACATACAAACTTAAAATCTTCACTATTATTACAAAACCAGTCATGAGCTTCACCTTTTAATACAGATTCAGTCCTGTTTTGATTGACAATCATGACATCTTCTAAAGCCATAGATAATACCGCGCGCCATATTCTAATTTCAGGATCAGTTGTATTTTCTACTAGCTTTTCAGCTATGACTAATCCCATAGTTTTTAAAACTTTTGTTGATATATTCATGTAGCTCCATATCGTTACGAATATGTCTTTTTAATTTCAATGTCAAGAATACAAAGGGGTAGCGCTAGTCTCCCATGCCCTACCCCCTAAAGAAAGGAGTTGATTATATGAAAAAAATTAAATCAACGTTTTAATTTTAAATTAATTATATTTCCCTGTAAAGTCTTTTTATATCGTTTTTTACGGTGTTCTTTCTTAATTTTTATAGCTAAATTAACAAATTCAAAGCCATCAGGAGACATACCAAATTGATGCCCTACAAATAATAAGCTCATTACAGAGGTAACTTTAGAATATTCTGCAGGATCTAAATTAGCTGCTAAAATTTTTAATGCGTTATCCAATTGTTCTTTTATCGTTCTTTTGCTCATAAGTTTTCTCCAACTTTTTATTAATTAGTTCATTAATTACTTCTCTCTTTCTGACTCTTAAATATCTTCGTTTAACATAGTTTAATAATTTTTGAGCCATTTCATATTGTCCATGTCTGGTAATTGTCTTTTGCCAACTAGGTCTAACTTTAGATCTGTTAAAACAAAATGCGTCTCGTTGAGAAGTTTCTTCTAATCTTCGCTCAATGCTCTTACGTTCATTTGGATACATTACCCAGGGCATTTTAAAATAAGTATCTCTTATTTCATCATGAACATTTGTTTGATCAATCCACTTAGTAAATCTTTTTAAATTATTTATTTTTAAAAATTTTTTAATCATACAATTTTGCTCTTTCTTTTTTATGTCTTTGTTCTCTCCGATAGTCAATATAATTTTGTTGTTTTTTTAAAACATAGTCGTTGATGTAAGTAAACCAAGGCATGTCCTTAAAAAATCCCTCATAAACTGCAATGAAACCTTTTATTTCTTTATAGGATAATTCATAAGGAGCAGTATCTCCGTTATAATTTAGAGGTGAATTAAATTTTTTTATCCATCGTTTTTCGTAATGTTGTCTAATTCTAAAATCACTATCTGTAACTTGCATAATTCTCATAAATGCAAATACAGGTCCTACGCCTCTAGACGGTTTGTAACAATGGTCTAAAATTCTACACAAAGGGTAAATACTCTCTCCTATGTAAATTAATTTGTAATCTTTATTAAATAAAAAATATAAACCAGGCAAATTATGTTTAACAAAATTTACCTGGCTATTAGTGTTTGAGAATGGGATTAGTTTAGATTTATTTAGAACCATTTTTCTTTAGCAATTGAGAAATATATTTATCTACTGAAATTCCTTTTTTCTTAGCTTGGTATTCAGCATAATCTTTTACCAGTTTTGAAATCATTCTTGCTGGATTTCTATCTTTCTCATCACATAAAGCAGTAAGTAATACGTGTGTTTCTTTTTTTACCGCAACGGATTTCCATTTATTTATATCCATGTTTCTTTAACTCCTTTTTCATTTGTATTTTATTTGTTATTTGTGGGTTAGGTAACACAATCATCATCCTTTCAAAATAAGGATTGTTATCACTAAAATCCCAACCTCTTTTTTTACTTAACCTGTAGTGAGCTTTATATTGTTTTTCTTTCCAATCCATTATAATGTTACTCCAAATATAAATGCTATTAACATACCTACTAACCCTAAAAACAATTTAGGAAAAAATATCACAAATAAAAGTATTAAACCTAAAGTCACAGAATTACCTACCATGATAATTTTTCTCCAACTCAATATGTTGTGAATGTGGTTCAGGTCTAGAAGTTAATTCATCTATAATTAATTGCTCAGCCATAATCCAATTAATAGGATAAGTAAAATTATTTGGACTACCTACTTTCATACCAATTAATCTATTTCTGGTGTCATGCCAAGTTTGATCGTTAGGTGTAATAGGTTCACCATCTGGTGAAGTTGTGTGCAATTTATTTAGTATTTCGTCTACTTCCTTAATAAAAGAAAGTAATAATCTACTCTTACTTTTCATGTTTTTTTCCTGTATAGTTGTTAATATTAAAAAATATTTATCTTATCTATATAGATGATAAATAAGATAGGTCAATACATTTATGAAAATTTTATTAAGCTTAGTTATTTGTTCCCAGGTTTCTGCAAGTTGTTTGCAAGCAATACCTTGGCCTAAAACCTTTGATACACAATATGATTGCCTGATGGAAGGATACAAACAATCAAGTATGAAAATGGAACAAATAGGAGCTGAAAATGTAAATAAATACAATTTGTTTATAAAATTTTACTGCACTCCTGATGACAGTATCTAAAAACTAGTATTTTCAACACTTTTGACCCCCATTGACATGTTGCATTTATACCACTTTTTTGATAAGATATTCTCATGAAACTTTATCGTATCCAAGCAAACTATAAAAATGTTTATTTGGATCACGCGGTGGAAGCCGAAGACGATAAAGCTGCTTTAGAATCTTTTAGTGCGAGTTATGATTCAGGGCAGTTAACCGAAAAAGAAAGTCCTGGATTTCATGATCCCGATTTTCTTTTTCTAACCTTTGAGGAGGTCAAAAGAGATGCTACAAAAGTTAATCTCGGAGAAACTTCAGTTGGAATCCAAGTGGGCCAACCAGGCGTTACAGCAGGGTAGAGTTACTACCGACATGAAGTGGATAGACATAAAAATCAAAGATCTTAAACTACAGATCGCTAAACAATCTGTAGAAGATGCTAAAAAAGGTCTTTTTGATATAGCTAGTTAAGTAGTCTTTAAAAAACTTAACAATATACCCAAGGATACTGCACTCTAAATTATAATTCTTTTTCCCATCTGTATTTTTGAACTGAATGCACCTTTGGTTGCCATTCTCTATTTTTTCTTGTAGTCCAACCGGTGCCTAATGAAAAAGCTCTTGTTGTTCCTTTGTGTGAATATCCTGCAGCTTTTAAACTAATCCCAGATTCTGTTTCTAATGTATATGTTAATATTTTAGTGCCACCCATTTCCTTCCATATCCTAGCGCATGCTCCATATAAAAAACTATTAACATTTTTTTCACCTTCAGTGCATGTTCTTACAATTTCTCCAACATATCCATCATCTAATTTTCTAGCTACAGGCCTACCCACAATAGCTACACCAATAATTTGATTGTTATCATCAATAGCTGCAATACAAAACTTACAGCCAACTACGGTTTTACTATGTCTGTGATGTTTTCTAACATATTCATTTGCTAGTCTTAACGTGTAAGGTTTAATTTTCATTAATCTAATTTACCTAATGGTACTTCACTAAATTTATACCAATGCACTTTACCATTTACATGTTGTCTAACTTTGCTTTCACAATAATCACAAATATAAATAGTTGCTTTCTTTGTAGGTATGAAAGTGGTAACCGAATCGCAATGAGGACATTTACCTAATGCTAAATCATCTAGTTTACCTGAAAAACCATCAGAAGCCATTATGTAGCTTCACCCCAGTTTATACCCATAGCAAGATCTACTTTGCTAGGTACTTTAAGTGGCACATCATCTAAACAATGTTCCATTTGATTTTTTATTTCTTCTATATCTGAATCTTTACTAATATTAAAACAAAGTTCATCATGTATTTGTAGCAGTGGCCGGTGGCCTGTGTTGTAACAGTTAATCATCGCTTGTTTAGTCTGATCTGCTGCTGAACCCTGTATCAATCTGTTTAATGCTTTATAAGTCATAGCTCTCTTAATCGAACCTCTTTCATATTTACTTTCAGCTTCTTCTCTAGTCATAGATTTATGAATACCAAAAGTTTTAGGTTCCCAACGATCAAACCTACAGTGTCTACCTCTAATAGTAACTACACAACCTTTCTTATCTGCTGTGGCCATACACCTATTAGATAACATTTTAACAAAAGGAACCTTTTCATTATAAGCATTTAAGATAGCTTTAGCCTGGTTTATATCTATTCCTAGTTCAGCTGCTAACTTATTCTTACCCATGCCATAAAACATACCTAAATTGATCGTTTTTGCCTGTGATCTAGGTATATCTGCCATTTCTGCTACAACTTGATGAAAGTCTGCACTATCGTCATTATAGGCCTTTATTAGCTCATAGGAGCCCTCAAAACCGCCATCAGTAGAAGATGCGTAGTGTACCACCAGTCTAGGCTCTTGTTGGCTATAATCGAAGCTACCCCACTGTTTTCCCTCATCAGGTAGGAATAATGACCTAATTTGCTTGCCAAATTCCTTATTTCTAGCAGGAATCTGCTGTAAATTGGGGTTACTCATAGATAGTCTGCCGGTGGCCGTCCCCCCTGAGTCTGATTTTAATTGATTTATCTCAGAGTGTATTCTGCCTTTATGCGTATATCTTAATATAGAGTCAATAAATGTAGAGTGAAATTTATTCATCTCTCTAGTTTCTCTAATTAATTTAGCTATTGGGTGAGGACAATTATGTAACCAGTTGGTAGTAAATGATGGAGCTTTAGTTTTAGCAGTTCTTTCATAAGGAACTTTCAATGCATCAAAAGCTTTAGCCACACTAGCTGCAGCCCATATTTCTACATCTTCTCCTGTTATTTTTTTTATCTCTGCGAGCTTTTTATTTTCTTCTTTTATAAAATCTTTTTTTAATTGATCAGCTTTATCCAAATCAACTCGTATGCCATGCTCTCTCATTTCTATTAAGATAGGAGTAAGTTGAGTTTCTAAATTAAATATATTAGTTAAATTTTGTTGTTGTATTTCTGTTTTAAATCTGTTCCACAATTTTAAAGTTAGCTCTGCATCTTGCTCAGCATAAGGACCAACATAACCTGCAGGTAATCTCCACATATCTTGTTTAGCATCTAGTCCCCACTCTTCAGCTTTTTCTTTTAATTGTGCTTCTGATTTAACTTCACCAAGATAGTCAAATGATAATGCGTTCAATGAATAACTAAATCTATCTTCGTTAATCAACGCACCTGCAACCATTGTATCGTAAATAGTTCCTGTTGGTTTTATTCCTAAAGATCTGGTCCAACCAATATCATAAGATGCGTTATGGCAAACTTTATCTACACCATTTTCCATTAATTGTTTAAACCATTTGAGTGTAATATTTTTATCCATATTACCTCCAGCTTCGTGTCCAATAGGAAAGTATCCTTTAAAACCATCTGCAGCTACTGCAATACCTACGATCTCTCCATCTTTAGTAGCCCATCCAGGACCTTTAGTTTTTATATTAGGATCTCTTGTCTCCAGGTCAATCGCTATAATAGATCTGTCGGATAGATCTGGGTAACTTTCTGGTTTCTTCCAATCCGATTCTGTTTGATTGAATACTAGCTCTGTTGTCATAAGTTGGTATGTTTTTTATTTGTATATAACAGTCTGCACAATAATATTTTTTTTCATCTATAATAACAGATTTTTTATTACACCTTTCGCACTGCACTTATTTTTTTTTTTTCATTTTTTATTTGTTTGTACCAACTTATGTCTCGTCCGTTTTCTTTGCACCACTCATAATGAGATTCCTTAATAGAAGTGAGTAATTGCATATTTGGCCAAGGCGCATTTTTATTTTTTTTTGTCATTTTCGTCCTTAATTTTTAATTTTTCTAACTCACAATAATGAATTATTTTATCTAAGTCTTCTATACCATTTTTTTTTAAATATCTACAAACATATTTCACAACGTTCCCTTGAAAAAATGAAAGTTTATTTTTAGAAATAAACTCATAAGGTTGTATATGAAAATTCTTGTAATGACTCCCACCTATTTGTTTGTCTTGTGGAAATACTTTATCAAACATGTTGCTATCACTCATTTACAATTCTCCTGTTGAAATTAGATGCAAGACGCCCCAAAGGAAAAAAATATGTATGGTTAGTAGAGAGTATATGTAAGGATGTCTTAGACCGTGTAATACCAGTATACCAAACACGCGCTTCAGCCATTTTCTCTCTGTTATTTTTTGTTGAAAAATTAGATGGCCAATTAGCTTTTTCATATATTAGTACGTTATCTGCCTCTCCACCTTTGACTGAGTGAATTGTATCAATAATTATTTTTGCTTTTTCGTTAAATTGAATATTTCGTTTTAACATATTTTCAAAATAATCCAAGTCTCTGCTAGTAAACTTTCTGTTCAAGACCTTCCACCAATCCTTTTCGGTAGTCTCCAAACCACAATTGTTCTTCAGGTAATCTAGATCTAAAGGTTGATTCGGATGGATGTCAGACCAGGCTTTGTTGTCGATCTTTCTCCAACCTTTTTTAATTTGTTCAATAAAATCATACAAAACACCTACCTGTTCTTTAGTTAAAGTCTCACCCTTTTGTAAGGTAATCCAATAGTTTATGGCATTCCATTTGTTAATATTAAACGATTTATTTCCCCTCATGTCCTGAAAGTATAGGCCTTTCTGCCTAGCATATTCTTTAAGCTCATCGACATTGTCTCCTACTCTACCTAATACAAACCAAGTACCTTCTAATGAATCAAAAGGCACTTCGTTGAATCTACTGTATGTTTTAATAGATCCTTCAGATTTGTTAGTTGAGGTGAATTCTTTTTTCTGTCTCTCAGGTATAAACTTTAATATTTCTTTTGAGAAGTTAAGTATTGTATCGTTAAGTCTGTAGGATTTATTTAAGACAAAAATTTTTCCTGGAAAATCTAAGAAGCTTCTAACTCTTGCGCCATTCCATTCATATATTGCCTGGTCATCGTCTCCTGCAAGGTAAATTCTTTCTGCTTGTTTAGCTACCTTGTCCACAAACTTCCATTGTAAAGGTGTTAAATCTTGAGCTTCATCTACTATAAATACTTTGTAAGATGGTGGATTAATTTCTTCTACATATTTTTCTACCATGTCTGTAAAATCCATCTTATTATTTTTTTTAAATTTTTTATAATTTCTAATTATATCTGTAAACTGTTGTAGTCTTACTTTCTTAATAGGTTCAGCTTTGTATAAACTAACTGAATCTATTAACATGTTTCTAGCTTTGTCATAAACTCTTAAAGACCAGTTGTTAAAAACTTTTTGATTCGCGTCCTCTTCACTAAAGTTTGCACTTATAGTTCCCCAATCAGTATGAAATTTTAACATATCTATTTTAGGATCAAGAACAGGTATTGATGAAAGTTCTTTTTTACAAAAAGAATGTATAGTTCTAAAGTTATTAAAATCATCTTCCTCATACTGTTTGAATTTTTTTAAAACTCTATCTACTGCTTCATCAATCGCTTTGTTTGTAAATGAAACATATACCATTTCAAATGGCTGCACACCAAGTCTTAAATGTTTTTCAACTATTTTAATTAATCTTGTGGTCTTCCCTGTACCAGGAGGACCAAATATCTTAAAAGTTTTGTTGTGTATCTGGGTCAAATGGCGATTGTTCTGTTTTAAATTCAACATTACGTTCCTTTATGTTTTCTATTTTAGGTTTAGGTATTCGCCATAACCTAGCTTTGTATTCCTTATGTTGCCTAATGTATTCTGCTCCGTTATCTATTAAGAGTTCTTTTACTTCAGATGGTTTCATACTGTTACCATCTTTTTTTAAAAACTTTTTAAATACTTCTGCTCTAAAAAATACATGACCATCTTCTTCAAATATATAATCAGTTTGTGTCTGTGATATATCATCAGCTAACTGACTATCATCTATAAAGTTTTTGAATAAATATTCAAATTCATCTTTATCGTCGTCAGTAAAATCATAACCTTCTACCTCAGTCTGAATTGATTTAAGATAGTTTAACCATAAACCAAAGTCCTCTTGCTTCATAGTTTTCCATACAATATCTGCATCAAACAACTCTGTTTTTAATAATTGTTGTTGACACAATTGTTGGCCTGTAAGTCTCACAGGTTTTTTATCTATTGTTAAAATATATTTAGGAGGTTTAGTGCTTATTTTTTGAAACGAATCTATATTAAATGTGTAATTCTTTTTACCAATACCTAGTTTTCTTTTTACACATTCTGCTTGATCACAAAACTTTTTAGCTATTGGAGAACTGCATCTATAATTATAATCTTTATCTCCATTCAAACTTTTAATTACAGTTGCTTTTAATTCTTTAGGATTGATTGCATCACTACCCCAAGATTTATTTACTTCTCCTAATTCATCTTCCCATGCACCATCTTTGCCGTGTTTTTTTAACATACAAACACCAACATTAAATAAAGCTTCGTTCCTACCTTCTCCAGGAGCAACTGCATTCTTTACAAAGTTTTGAACACAAGGTGGATAATCTTTAAACTCCTCATCTTTATCGTCTAATTCTTCTATTTTAATTTTATAAAAGTTATTTGGTTTGACTAAATAAGGTTTTACTGCCTCTTTTAAATTTTCAATTGGTATTGATTGGCCGGTGTCGTCTATTGCATGTCGTGTAGTTAAATGTGCGTTCTGATAAGGTAAGTTTAACCAATTACCTATTGTACCTAACTCAACATTTATAGTTCTTTGTTTTGGAAATATTTCACAATCAGCTAGACCTAATCGACTAGCTAATTGAGTTAGCTTATCAATCATATCTGTTGCTGGCACAACACCATCAATATGTAAAAATATATGCAGACCTCCAGATTTAGATCTGTATGGAAATAGTGGTAAATTTAATTTTCTAATCTTTTTAATTACTTTAAGTGGATCAAAACCATCGTATTCATCAACATCAATACAACCCCACTTGCAATTGTTATCTTTCATTATAGGTACGATACCTAATGACAATTCTCCTTTTAAATGTTTGGCAAATAATTCTAATGTAACATCAGCCTTCTTTGTAAGCGCTCTACCTTCTGCTTTACCATCTGCCCTACGAGCTCCAGTGAGCTCGTAGGTACCGTATGCTGACGTTAAGCCACCAAAAAGTTTACTAAAAAATTCTAGTGAACTCATTAAAATGGCGAGTCTGCAGTTCCAGTTTCTTGTTTTTGGTCCTCAGAAAGATTTACTTTCGCATTACCTTTTTTACAAGTCTCGTAGAATGCCATAGCGCCATTCATCAGAGTGTCATTAGGTATATCTTTCTCGTGTTCGATCTCCCAACCAAACCAAGAACCTAAACTATTTTTCTCTAGTACAGTTCTTAATTTGTAAATCTGAGACCAAGTAGGCGGTTGAAAGAAACCACTCTTACCTTTCCTTCTTTGAGAAAGCATCATTGAATTCCACTTCTTTGACTTCTTGGCCTGAGTAGCTTTCATCACAATGACGGCAGTTTCAGATGGTTGATCGTTTTCGTCTACCATCATCACATAATGATAATGAGTAGGTTCGATATAATTACCGTTTGGCAATCTATCTTTTCGATCCTCACCCCTAGTTGTTTTAGACATAATATCCGAATCAGCAGGATATGAGTTAACAGGTGCAACAGAATTCTGTGTGCCTCTGTCTGCCCACTCTACGTATTCAAATTTAAAAAAACATGGTACGACACTAAAACCATCTTGACCATTATATAATTTGTTCAAGACAGAATTTATGACCATACCAGGTCTTGCCTTACTAATAAACTTCGAGTCACCTTGAGTGACTTGAGGAGAATTATTAGTAAGTATTTTTAAGAACGGAAGTGATACATCTTTTGATGTAATGTTTTCCGCACCTGCACCTGCAAACTCTTCCATTGAAGAAAGCATAGGTGCTGAAGCAGTTGCCTTAGTTGCAACTGAGTTGGCTTGAGTTTTTGCCATGTGTTACTCCTTATGTGTTACTTTTTATTTGTTAATTTAGTCCTATTGGCTACATACAATCCAAACAATTCAGATGGTATATTGTTATTCTTCTCAATTTGTTCTCTTACAAATCCTCGAAGTGTTTGCCAATGAACGTCTTGTTTTTGGTCTACGACCAGACCTTGCTGCTCCAGTGATTTTTTAAGTTTCACTGCATCAACATCTTCCCCCTTACCAAACGAAACTGATAAATTATTTTTTATCAAATCCCCGTGATTGTTCTCACGCAACCATCGGAAACAATCTTCTTTGTTTGCCTCAGAAATTTTTGCGTAATAGTAAGGTGAAACTTCTACAGAGGTTCCGTCATCCAGTGTAATAGATGATACTCCTGCTTGTTGCATTAATGTAGGAATGACCTCTTCAGATAATCGTCTAGATTCTTCTTCAGCTTGTTTTAAAGTTTTTTGAAGATCTTCGATTTTTTTATTTTGAGAAGTAAGCTTTTTACAAGCTCCAGATATTTCTTTTACTTCGTCAGTTTTTATATTTACACTTGTTAATTGTTCTAGGTTCATAAATATGACCTCCTTTGTGTTGACAATATAGTCGGTGATGTTAGTATGTCAAGCATTATGTTAAACTTGTTTAACTTTAAAACAGAACCATACGAACACCAAAAAACTTGCCTATCAAAAGCTTGGGATAAAACCACATATGCTTTCTTTATGGAGATGGGTACAGGCAAAACCAAAGTAGCAATTGATAACATTGGTTTATTAAGAGTCAATAAAAATATTACAGGTGTTTTAATTCTTGCTCCTAAATCAGTTTACACAGTCTGGGCATTTGATGAAATTTATAAACACATGTCTCCTGATATAGAATATGAAATTTATTCTTGGAACATAGATAAACCAAAACAATTACAAAAATCTTTAGATAAAAAAGGCAAACTAAAAATATTCTGTATGAATATAGAAGCTTTGTCTACAGCTAGAGGATTAAAAGGTGCTACAGAATTTTTATATTCTCATCCAGAAAATTTAACTATTGTTGATGAGTCTACTACAATTAAAAATCATAAGGCCATAAGAACTAGAAACGTTCTTAAACTTGGAGACTATTCTAAATATAAAAGAATACTTACAGGTTCACCAGTTACTAAGTCACCATTGGATTTGTATACACAATGCGATTTTTTAAATCCCAATCATTTAGGTTTTTCTTCTTATTATTCTTTTAGAAACAGATATTGTGTTACACATAGATTAGATTTAGGTAATGGTAAATATACTGAAATACCTAAATACTATGTTCATTTAGAGGAACTAGAAGATAAACTATCTAATTTTTCATACAGAGTAACTAAAGATGAATGTTTAGATCTTCCTAAAAAATTATACACAAAAAGATACATAGATATGAATGATGAGCAGAAAGACTTTTATGAAAGATTAAGAATAGCAGCAATAGCTGTCATTGAAGATGAAGCTGTATCATACAATAACAAACTAACTGAAATTATAAAACTACACCAAGTGTGTAATGGTTTTGTAAAAACAAATGATGGTGTACTGAAAGAATTTAAAAATCCTAAGTTACATGCATTGTCAGATATAATAGAAGAATCAGATGGTAAAGTAATTATATGGGCTAATTACATTTACAACATAGAAAACATAATTAAATTTTTAAAAGAAAAGTATGGTGTGCATTCTGTTGTAGCTAATTATGGTGCAGTGGATAGTGCCAAAAGAACAGAAGCAGTTAACAGATTTCAAACAGATGATAAGTGTAGATTCTTTGTAGGTAATCCATCTACGGGTGGTTTTGGTTTGACATTAACTGAAGCTAAAAATGTTATTTATTTTTCTAATAGTTTTAACTTTGAAGTAAGAAGACAATCAGAAGATAGAGCACACAGATCAGGTCTTAAACATGGTGTGTTGTATACAGATCTAATTTGTAAAGGGACTATTGATGAAAGAATTATTGCATCACTATCTAATAAAAATAAATTAGCTACTAAAACTTTAGGTGATGAATTTAAAGAGTGGCTTACTTAATAGTTTCTAGATATTTACTATATCTTTCCCACCATTTTTCTTGGTAATCTTTTAGCTCCTGGCCTTTAATTGTAAATTCTTGATAATCAAAATTTCTTGAACACATACATATTTTAGCTTGTTCTATTGGCTGATACATAGCTTCGTGTGCTAAACTATATGCTCCTAATTGCATAAAATAATCTTGTACCGCACTCCACTCTCTTCTTTTTGGTTTGTTAGTTTGTTTCCAATCAAACAAAGTAACCTTATCATCCATAACTCCAATACAGTCTGTGGCTCCTGCATATTTTTCTGGATAAGCTAGACTAACTTCATTGCCCCAGACTTCTGTTAGTGGGCCTAGGTTTTTTAATATAGTGTGTGCCATTCTTCTAGCTCTGTTACCTTTCTCTGTGAGATTAAGATATCCTTCACCATTGATGTATTTTTCTATAACTAAATGCATTTCAGTACCTATAGAAGATGCTTCGTTTTTTATTTTCTCCGCTCCTTCTTCTCCTATTTTTGCTCGCCATCTAGCTAATGCATCTATTGATTCTTGGTCTTTTGTCGCTCCTAATATTGTAGTTACACTTGGTAACTTTGTTCCGTCTACAGAATACATACGTTTACCTGTTTCAGGATCAGCAGCTCTCGAATATGTTTTGTAAGGATATTTTTCAATTAACGAAAATTCTGTTAGTTTAAACGAATTATCGTCTTCTATAAATTTCATGTAATGTTTATACTACAAGTGATTTGAAAGTACAGCTAAAACTACTGCAACACAACCACTGATAATCCATTTTTCCATACGTGCTATACGTATTTCCATTCTATCAATACGTTCAAAGGTTTGTCTTTGCATAAGTCTGCAAATTTTTTCATGATTATCAATTCTATCCATTGCTGATTTTCTAGCCATTTAATACCTCATCAGCTTGTGTATATGCATCTTCTACTAAACCACCTTCTTTCAATGTTGCAACAGCTTGGCCTAATGTATCCTGTGGAAACAGTGATGCAAATCGTTGTGCTGTCTGCATCTGAGTGTTCTGTGGCATTTGTCCTGTAGCCATTATATTTGGCTGAGTTGGTTGAGATGGTTGGGTCATCATTTGTGGTTGTGTAGATTCTGGCTCAGAGTTTGCAACTTCTTCAAACTGTTGTTCATTCAATGCCATTAAATTAGAGCCTTGTAAAAATTCTTCACCAGCTCTAGCTGTAGATGCGTCCATGTTTTTAGCTGTTTCATACTCAGGATATATTCTATCTCTAGTAAACTTAGGCATAGTTCCAAAGTCATAACTAGATTGTAAAGGTATGTTGGGATCTAGACTATTAATTTTATCTCTTATTTCTTCAAAATCAATATTATCAGGATCAACTCTAAAGTCGTCTCCTTCTGCTTCCATCAAACCATTTATAAACCTAGCAATTGTTCTATTCGCTCTTGGCATCATTTGTGGTTTTAAAGCATATACATTTGGATCATCAGACATAAATCTCATGTACTTATTCATTTCCATTAAATCTTCTGCAACTTTAGGATTAGTAATAATATTACCAAACAATCTACTTCCAATAATTAATTTTAAAGTATTACCAAAACCAAACGCGGCACTTGTAGCCCCTGCTAAAATACCTCCAGAAGAACCAGCTCTTAGTGTTAATGATCTTTGTACAAATTTAGACGGGTCTGTAAAGTCTACAGAATCTAATGATCTTTTTATTTCAATTAAGTCTTGTATTCTAGTTAAAGCTCTTTCTCCTGCTGCTCCACCTCCAAATATTTCTCTAAGTTTATCTCTCCCTTGAGCAGTGTCTATGCCTATATTTTTAGCATATTTTTCAATATCTAACTCACCAAAATCATGATTTCTGATAACATTTTCATTTAAATTAGCTATTCCTTCACCTTCAGTAAATACTCTTGCATCTACTTCTTGTGGGTTTATAGTTTCATTAATTTTAGTTTTTGCTCTTACTCTTTGTTCAGTTGTATCATCTAATTGAAAAATTCTTTTTCTAGTAAATCCTTTTTTAGCAGCTTGTGCAGCCACAGCTTCAGCTGAAATACTTTTAAAATCTCTTAATGGATTAGCTGTAGATTCATTCCAAGCATCCCAAAACCATTGTCTAACATATCTGTCATACATTTCTTTTGACTCTGCACTTGAAGGAATTTGCACAGTTCTTTTTACTTTACCAGCTGAATCTAAAACATCATAACTAGATTTAGTTACACCTAATATTTGTTTTAATTGTTTAACTCCATCTGGTCCTCCTCCATCTAAAACTCTTCTAATAACTTTATCAAATACTTGGTCAGGATATATGCTTGCAGGTCCTACCATTTCAATACCTTTATCTGCAAATAATTTACTGTCTGCAGCTTTTAATTGTTTAGCAACTTTACTTGTTCTAAAGGGTCTTAAAACCATAGAATAATATGCGTTAGCTTCTAATAGTTGTTGAAAACCTGAATTAGCTGCTCTTATTTGTGTATCAATAAAATCGTCAGCTGCTTGTGGGCCATCCTTTTCTAAAATAGATTGATAATCATCTTTAAATATTTTGTTTTTTAAATTAGCTTTTACTGTAGCTTCATTCATACTATTTAAATCTTTCTCTAAAGCATTTCTTATAACTAATATTTGTGGTTTAACATTGTTAAATGCAGTTCCTTCATACGCAGCTGTTTGCATTCTAGACAAGCCAGACCAATCACTCATTCTAATGTAGTCATCGTTTCTAGTAAGGTTACTTAAAAATTGTATGTATTGCATTAAAGTATCATCTGCAGGAGTTAGATCTCTAGCTCCTTTTTCATATGCCATAAAATCTCCATATCTTTCTGGGTATTCTGTTTTTATTTGATCTAGTAATCTTTTTGTTTCTTGTTTTACGGTGGCCGTTGGTATAAATTTAGGATTACCTATTTCTTCCCAATGTTTTCTTACCATTCCATATTCTGTACTAATTGTATCTAATACTTTAGCCCATTCATTTTTCATCTGGTTTATACCTGCATAATTCATAATACTTACATTACTTGCAGGAGCCATATTTAAATGATCTACAGTATTTAAAAACTCTTCTTGTGTTAATTTCTTATTAAAATCTCTGTTAAATTTAACTAAAGGACCACTAACAAGTGGATATACCCCAATAGTACTGAAGAATTTTTTAAAGAAATTTTGAAAAGCGTTCTCTCCCGGTATTAATGCAGCAACGGTAGGTTTTTCTCCTACTCTTTCAAATGATCTAGCAATCGCTTTTGATTGTTCTGAATTTAATCCTAATGATTGTTTTATTCCTTCTCTACCTGCAAATCTAACTAAAGGTATAAGAGATAAAGCACCACCAGCCCAAAGTAAATCGTTGTATGCTTCGTTTATTCCATTGTATAAAAGTCTTTGTCCAAAAGGTAGCTTTCTAATATCATTGTCAGTTAAGTTGGCCATGTCTTGTGAAGTAGCTCCAACAAAATCAGAACCTAAATTTGCTATGTCATATAATGAAGAACCACCAAACGCACCACTAGCACCCATTAATAATGATTGTGCTTCTGTAGCTAATGATGGAGTAGCTCCAAATTTTCTTAATTTTTTAAAAAAGTCTACAGTATTATCAGCCATGCCTGCTAGAGATCCTAGCATTCTAACTGGTAATCCAGCTCTTCCTCTAATCTGTGGTAATTTTTTTACAGCATCTCCTAATACAGTAAATCTTTTTTGATACATATCAGCCATAGTTGCAAATCTTGTATCTACACCAAATCTATCTTTAAAATTACTTCTAACAAAAGCATCCATGATTTGATCTTTGTTCATAAAATATGGAACCATAGAAGCAGAGGCAGCTCCTGCAAATACAAGATCTCCTCTATCTAATCCTGTAGCTGTTTCAAAAGGTTTTAATCTTTTTTCTTTTTGACCTGCAACACTTGCTGCACCTAGATCAATTAGTCTTTGATAGTCTTCAACACCTTCATATCCAGTAAGCTCACCTGTTTTAAAAGCAGTGTCTAAAGCTTGTAACTGTTCTTGATTTAACTTTCTTGTATCAATGTTTCTAGTATTGATCGCAGATTGTAGTTCTTTAATACTTGCCACTATTATCCTCCTATTGGTATGGTTGATAATATATCTGATCTAGATTGTTGATTAGCAATTGCTTGTTGCCTCATATATTCTGAATTTTTTTGATTGTAAGCATTGGCAACTCCAGGTATATCCATAAAGTTTTCTTGAATAAATTGTTCATCACCACCATTTAATTTGTATTGATTTAAATAACTACCAGCTTTTTCATTAAACTCTTCTCTTAATTGTTCGTAGTTTAATCTAATAGTTCTAGGTGAAGTAATGTATTTAATAATTTGTGTACGCTTGGCAGCGTTATCAATATCTTTTTGTGTTAATCTGTCTTCTGATTTGTTAGCGTTTGCAACAATGTATTTCATACGCTGTTCAATAAGAGCTAGTTTAGTATAAGCTCTTAAATCTGCTTCTGTCGGTCTATAGTTTTTAGCAACAATACCTGCTTTCTTTAATTGTTTCTCTACTTCTTTAGCTCCATTTTCTCGAGCATCTTGTAAATCATTATTAAATCTCTGTCTCATATTGTCAGCTTCTTTATTAAAAATATTTACTTTACCACCTTCATAGTCGTAAAATTCTCTACTATTGTTACTATTCATAGCATCAACAATCTGTTGATCAATAACTGAAGTATCAGCACCTAAGTTACCTCCAGCAAAAAAGTCAAATGTACCAAGAGTATCCTCAGCTAATAATCCTAATGCAGCTTTAGTACCACCTTTTTCAGCATTTTGAATTACAAAATCAATCATCTTACCACCTCTCCTGTTGTCCTCTAGACCCATAAGAGCTGCGTTAAGTTTTTCATCATTTCTTTTAACATCGGTACCTGTAAAGTTTGCAGGAGCAAAAGATTGTTCTCCTGTCTCAGGATTAAATTGTCTTACATAAAATTTGTTATCTTTACCCAAAGATACTCTAACATTTTTAAATCCACCTGGTACAGAAGGATCACTTACTCTAATTGTTTTGTCTCCAGTTGTAAGCATTCCCACGCCTTTAGCTTTTTCTTGTTTCATTTTTAAGAAAGCTTTAGCTAAATCCATATCTGTTTTTTGTTGTTGTAATTTCATACCAATCATTGCATCTGCAGTAGAACCTAATGCTTGACCTGTAATATCTAAGAAACCTGCCATGCCTGTTTGTGGTGATTTACCAGATAATAAAACTCCAGCAGCTCTCATCATTAATAAGTTATTTAAATTTTCATTTGAAGTTCCAGTAATTTTGTTTAGCTCATCTTTAAATTGTTTGAATTGACCTGCTAGTGTTCCTGATATTTCTTTACCACCTTGAAGATCTTTAGTTCTTTTATTTTTTAAGTATGCTATTTCAGCTGGTCCTTCGTTACCTGTCATTTTAGGAACAGGATTCATAGGCATCATTCCGCCTTCTCCACCTGCATCTCCAGGACCCGCCATCTCTTGTGGCCCCATTTGTTTTTTATCTTTACCTAACATTTGTCTGACTGTAGTTTCATCTACATTAGTTTCTATCGCTATTTGTTTTAATTGTTCATCAGTAGCTTTAGTTAAATCTACTCCTAATTTTTTAGCAGTAGTATCTATTTTATTTACAGTTTTTAACTGATTATCTAATAGCCGTTCTTCTTCAGTTTTAGGATTTTTAAGACCAATAGGTTTTGCTTCAAGTGCTTTAGTTTGCTCATTGTACTCTTTTAAGTTTTCAGTAACTTTCTTTTTAGGATCTGGTTTGTATTCAGGTTTGCTATAAATTAATCTGTCTTGTACATCTGCAATATAATCTTCTTGTGTCATACCTTCAGGTGTTTGTGTAGGACTAAGGAAAGGTGAAGTTGCACTTGCACCAATAGCTGATAGAGTAGTTTTACCAGGATTTCTAACAATCGTTTCTGCTACGTTAGTCATTCTAGGAGTTAAATATTCTCCTGTTTCTCTTAACGCACTAATACCTGCTCTTTTAGCTGAGCCAGGCAAAAAGGCTGCTCCCGGTATTGCTAAAGATGCACCTCCTATAAATTTTCCTGTGTCACCTTCTACTATTCCTTCTGCCATGTCTCTGCTACCAACGCCAATACCATATCCTTCTAATCCGACTAAACCTGTTTGTACTCCAGGTCTTGCAAAGAAAGAAGACATCTTAGGTGCTAAATATCTATAAGCAGGTGCAGCCAAAGCTCTTGCCCCTTGTATTCCAGCAGATCCTAAAGCAGTAAGACCACCTATTAAAAATTTAGGCACTTCTTTAGGATTCACCTGTTGATGAATCTCCTGTGCTCTTTTTTTAAATAGAGGTCTATTCAATGTCTTATCCATTAAACTGCCTATACTGGTTTGCTCATGGCCATAGCCGCAGCAGTTGGATTTTTATTTAACATTGAGTAAGTTGCATATGCACCAAGTCCAGCTCCTGCAGCTTGTGCTAAAGGATTACCAGAAGGCGTAGTGGTTTGTGTCAATGAAGACTGAGATGTTGGTCCTGCAGCATATATGTTTTTAACAAACTCCGCTCTTTGAAAAGGTTCATATGCTCTTTGTAATTCTGTTTGTCTTTGTGCATCTAAAGTTTGTTGAGCAAGTTGTCTTTGTAATCCACCAGCTGCCATTAATTGATTAATATCTTGTTGAGCCATCGCTTGTTGTTGGCCGCCTAACTGACCTAATAATTGTCCACCTTGTAATCCTAATCTTTGTTGGTTTTGTGCTGCACCTAATGCAGTTTGAAAACCTTGTTGTTGTGCTCTACCCATAGCCTCTAAAGTTCTACCTTGAAGCTCTGCTTGTTGAACACCTTCTCTTCCACCACCAAAGGCACCTGATTGAATAGCTTGCTGAGCTATTTGATTTTGCATGATTTGACCTTGTCTTCCAATCTCTCCTGTAACATATTGTTGAAAAGGATTTAAAAATTGATTAATTTGTTGAGCGCCTACAGGAGCCATTGCTCCTTGTACTCCTGATACAGCAGAACTTACTGTAGGTTGACCAACACCAGTTGTTCCTGACGCTGTGATACCTTGTTGTTCTAAACTACCTAAGCCTGCAACCTGTATATCAGGAATAGGCACAGGTTTTTGTGCAAGTGATGAAGCTATGTCCATCAAACCAAGTTTTCTTTCCTCTATACCCGGTGCTTCTCTTATGTATTGTGTAGTAGTTGAAGGTTGGCCTCCGCCGCCTCCACCACCTCCGCCTCCGAAGATACTCATTTACTTAACTCCTTTTGAAATTCATAGTGTTTAACTTTCCAATCATATTTATCCATAATCTTTTTATATCCTGGTCTCATTAATGCAGTTACTCTTTTACAGTTGTTTACTTTAGCAAATTCTTCAAGACTTTTCACTAACTTGTCAGACCATAAATGCATTTTTTTACCTGTGCAAATCAATCCTTGAAGTTCTCTAAAATTAGGATTGTCAAAAAATCTACTAGTACAACATCCAAACACTTTATTTTCTCCGTCATCATCTGTTCCAAACATAATCCATAAATGCATTACGTTCTTTTTTATTAATTCTTTTATGTGTTTAGCGTCAGCATATTGACCACTAAACTTTAAAGCTTCCGACACAAGAAATTCAACTAAAGGCCAAAAAGTATCTACCTCTTTTGGCTTAACACATAATACATCTACATTAGCTTTAATTGTCTTTTCTACTTGCATCTAAAATATCCATAATTCTTTTAAAACGTTTTTGTTGTTCGTAAAAAAACTCAGCACCTTTTTTTCTTTGATCTTCTTTATTTGAAAGACTTGCTCCTGCAATAATACCAGCTCCTCTTACAGCTGCAGATCTAGAAACAAATTCACCATCAGCTAATTGAGCCAACATTGTATCTTCATTGTCATTACCCATACCAGCTCCGTCTTCAACAAAACCATAAGCTCTTACATAGTTGTTATAATCTTTTTCATCATGACTAAATTTAGAAGGCAGTGCTTGTCCACCTGTATTAAATTTTATAACGTTAGCAATACCACCTGTTTTTAATCCTGTAGGTTGTTGGTTGTCACCTAATATTGCTTCTACTGATTGATAGGTATCTTTATCTTCTAATGTGTTATCTGAATAAGTTCCATCTGCATTGTATGTTCTAGTTTGAAAACCTGTAGGTCCTCCTGCAAAACCACTCTCCATAAGTTTCTGATAATTTTCATTAAAGCCTGGCTTAACGTTTGACATATCGTCTCCACCACCCATACCACCAATTAAAGGAATAACTGCTGAACCTAACGCAACTTTACCTGCTGTAGTTTTTGGAATTAAATTAGATAAAATATTATTGCTTGCATTTCCAGCATCACTTTTCATAGCAGCATGTTGTGCTGTATTCATCCCTGTTTTTAACATTGATGGATTTGCTGCTGGAGTTCCTGTAATCTGTGGAAATAAACTTTGTATTCCTCTCATAGTGGCTGTTCGACCAAATTGTTGACCTAATGTAGATCCTGCTAAAGTGTTAGCTCCTGTTTGACCAAAAGCTTGTAATCCACCAACACCTGCCATACCACCTAATTGGCCCATACCACCAATTATTAAAGCATCTCTTAATGATCTACTGGTTGATTTGCCTCTAAGTTTTTGTACGCCAAATGTGGCTAATGCTAGTGTAAATGGATCCATAATTTATTCTTTTAATTATGGATAATATTACCATTTTACTTAGATAATATCAACTCGTCGTAGAACCGTCCTTGATATTGATGTTCCCCTACGTGTGCAATAGAATCGTTAATGTAAGCATGACATTTTCCACCAAGTTTTGTCCACAATTGACAAAAAGAAAAATCTTCACCTAGAAATATTTTTTCCACTGGATCATGTGTTGTATCGAAAAAATTCCACATATTAGGTTTATCTACATATTCACCATTTATAATTGTTTTTTGAACTATTTTTTTATCTGGATATTTGTCAATCATTTTTTCAATTACATTTCTTTTTATTAGCATGCAACCAGTTGGAGCGTCTGTTACCTCCATTACTCCATTATCTACATTGATATTTTTGTCATCTGGTACTTTCATGGGGTAAGTATGTAAAGCTCTTCTTATATCATCAGGTGTTTTTATTTTCCCTTGTTGCATTTTTCTAAATGCTTTATCCCACATTAAAGTTTTTAAAGGATAAGGCACACCAATAATATCTTTGTCTGCCTTAAGCATCGCAAATATAGATTTTGCTTGAAAATAAATATCTGAATCAATAAACAATAAATGAGTTGCTTTAGATCCCAAAAAGCCTGAAACACATAAGTTTCTCCCTTGTGTTACCAAAGAAGATTTTACTAAATGAAAGGATACTTTTATTTTTTCAACAAAACACGCTTGTTGAAATTCTAATAAAGCTTGTGTGTAATGCATTGATACATCACTATGCACTGGTGAAGCTACAAACAATTCATGAGGGGATTGCTCATTTTCTGGTTTAAATTTGGCATTGTCCGTTTTCCATAGTGGCTTAATCGCTTTTTCAAAATCAGATTGTACTTCTACTTTTTGTATAGTTTGATATGTGTCTTCATTTACATATTTATCGTTTGGCATGTATAGCTCCTGTTAAAAAGTTTGTCCATTCAGAACCTTTTCTATCCCAGTTATAAAATTTTTTATAAAACTTTTGTTGTTCATCTAGATATTTTTGCATGTCTTCTTCATGTAAATAAACTGCTGAAGCATCAATAGCATGAGCAAAAGACTCAGCCAACAATTCATGGTTCTTTGTAAAATTAATATAAACTGGCCATTCTGAACAAGTTTCAGGTAATGCACCAAAATTAGTTGTAATTACATGCACCCCTGCAGCAAGTGCCTCTAACGCAGACACACAAAATGTTTCTTCAAATATAGATGGATATACAAACAAATTATAATCAGTCATATGTTCCTTAATATATTCATTTGGTTTATAACCAATATAATTTACATTAGGTAATTTTTTTGCTTGTTCAAATAAAGGTTCAAATTCTTTTGAATGAAAATTAGAAAAGTCGCTACCATACACATCACAGGAACTGTAAACATCTAAAATAATATCTTTATTTTTTACCATTTGCATAGCAAACAATAATACGTTTAGTCCTCTCCAAGGTGTGCAATGGTGTATTATTTTTATAGGATCACCTTTTTTATATTTTTTTCTCTGAGGAAAATTGTCGGTTCCGTTTTTAATTACAATACTTTTGTCTTCAGGTACGCCAAAAAAATATCTAAACTTTTCATAAGTCCAATGTGAGTTAAACACGTACCAGTCATATTCACCAAACCTATCTTTTTTTGTAAAAAACTCTTGCAAGTTACCTTGATCATAAGAATTCTTTTGCCACAGAATATTAATCTTGTTTGGGTCAAGAGGTACTTTACCTGGTATAGATGTGCATATCTGTACTTTATCTAATAAATCTTTATTGACGTATTTTTCCAACAGCTCGTGCTGTAGTTCAGTTGCGCCTCGGGGTTTCATTATTTTTTAGTTTTAGCACCCATTGATACTCTTGTTACTCTAATTTCTAAATCTTGCCTAAAATCTTCTGCGGTTGTATCTGTATTTGGGTCTAACACATCGGCTTGAAATTCATCCTTATCGGCGTAGACTTTACCTGTCCTTTTATTTTTAATAATTTCTTTAGCCTCAGCTGGTATTTTTGGTATATCATTCATTAGTAAACCTTATGTTTCCTGCTATTGTTATTCTTTCTTTTTCTACACCATAAAAAGGATAAACGCAATGCATTAATTCAGAGGGAAAAATAAGACATTTTCCCTCCCATGTTTTATCTACGTCTAAAATATTTGTAACATTTTCTCCGTTACTAAAAGTAATAAATTCTATTTTACCAGTGCTATCTGCATTTGAATCTTTTCCAGGAGATAATTGTTTTTGCATCTCAGAAGTATAAGGTATTTGTACAAAAATAATAAAAGACAAAAGACCATAATGAGCATGCACAGGATTAAATTCAGTTGCTTTTTGAAAATTTACCCACATATCATATAAACAAATTTTTTGTGGTTCAGGAATAAATTTTTTTTTCATTTTATTAAAATGATGATCAAAATAATCTGATTGAGATACATGACTTAACATCCAAGGTGCAATTTTTGGAATATGGTTATTAAATTTAAACTCTTCTCTTATATTTCCTGCTAAGCTTTTATTAGCTGGTTCTTCGTAATTTTTTATATTTTCTTTTATATAGTGAAAGATATCTTTTGGAACATCACATTTAAATAACATTAGACACGACCTTGGCCTTTATAGCGTTGTTTCTTTGCTCTTCTTTTTTCATGTTTGTTTTTATTTTTTTTATGTGCACCAGGGCCACGTTTTTTTGGTTTAGACCTTGGTATAAAATGTGTAAATTTTTGTTTAGCCATTCTCCTGAGATCTGTCTATTAAAGCATAGCTTATTGCACCTTGAATTGTATTGCTACCCGTAGCAGCTTGTACTGTAATTGCATCTCCTGCTTCTAAATTAATACCTTGTGGCGTAGCATTAACTTGTGACTTTGCAGCTAAATCGTCTCTAAAAAATTCATACTCTGCGCTTGAATCAGATGAATCGACTAAATTCATATTTACCAAAACAGCTGATGAAGCATCATTGTTTGCGCAGTAAACACTTTTGACTATTACCGTTGCATCGTTTGGACATGTAAACACAGTAGTTTTATTTGTACTAGCTTGTTTAAAACCTTGATTTTTATATCTAATTGTCATGATAAAAACCAATTAAAAGTATCTTGTTCATTTTTTAATTCTTGTTGATAAGAAGTATTTAACTTATCTTTCATTGTCTGTAAAGACTGAGAAACCTGCCTTTGATTTTCTTCTGTATATGTTGGAGTAGGTTCAGGTATTTGTATATCAATTCTAGCCATAGGTCATCTTAACATTAATTTTTTAATAATACCACTCTTGACGTATGATGGATCAATAAATTCAATACTTGGATATACGTCAAATGCTATAGAAATTCTTTTATTATTATTTATATTTTTGTCAGTGTAATGAGGTATATATGAAGGAAACAATATCAATTTACCTACTTCATTATCAAGACCTATAGCATTTTTCTTATTTAAAGAAGTATAATATGTTTTAGTGTTATTCTCAGTTGTTGATAAATGCCCTGAAATAAATGATAGATGATAATCATCTACACCTCTGTGTTGATGTATAGCTATTTGCTTATCTTTATCTAAAACGTTATACCAACATTGAATATAAACGCTTTCACATTTAATTTGTTTATAGTTTAAAAAAGATTGTATATTATAAATTATATATTTTTCTAATTTCTGAATCTCACTATGTTGTAAATTTAATAAATTATAATGTTTATATCTTGCAGTAGTTCCACCTACTCCAGTTCCTCCATCATTAAGTTCTGGTTTTTTAAGTAATTCTTTTTCAAAATCTAAAAGAAAATTATTTAATGCGTTGTAGTTTATTGTTTTATCAAAACCTTGCCACATCCAAATATTAGTATTTATACCAAGAGGACTTGTTCTATTATCGTAAATATATTCGCTGTACATCTTTAAATAATTCTATTGCGTTAAGCCACCCAGTAATAATGAATTTTTCTTTTGTGTTACTAATTTGTCCTTTATGTGGATGAGTGAAACCTGCCGGCCATATTAATGTTAAACCTTTTTTGCAAGGTGTTGTTAAATTTTGATATGGAAAATGTGTGCCACCGTCCTCAACATCATTTAAATAGGTCATAAAAACTAAGACCCGTGTAAAATCTTTTATTCTAAAAGTATTTTCAAAATGTATATTTTTAAATCCTTCGCCCTTTTTGTAACATTGAAAATTATAATTTTCACATATACCAAAATAATTATTAACATCTACAGATTCATATTTTTTTCTATACAAGTTTATGCATTTAGATAGTTCTTCTCTGTATAAATTAATTGGATATTCAAAATCATTAACACCTATATAAAAATCTTTTGATTTTTTAAAATCTGGATCATACCCACTCATTAGTTTACCGTCTTCAAATTTGTCAAAATTTTCATCTTTAAATTTTAAAAGTATATTACAAACTTTTTCATCAATGAACCAACCACCAATCATTGAACTTTTATAAAAATCAAATTCTTTCATTTATTAACTTAAAGTTTCCGCTAAGAACACAACGCTCCTTATCTTCATTTTGTAATACTTCATGAGGTATAAAAGCATCAAAAAAAACTATTTTATTTTTTTCTGGTTTTACAGCTTTTTCAAAATAATTACAATGAGGATAACCTGGATTATAGAACATGGTTTCAGAAGATTTTTCTGTGCAATTTATATACCAAATAAATGAAATATAAGTGTTGTTTTCGTGATGCACATGTAAAGGATGTCTAGAGTTATTAGTATATTTTTGACACCAAATATTCATAAGACCCATTTTACTAAAATCTTTACCTAATTCTTTTTTAAAAAAATTAATTATCCAATTTTTATAAGAATCAATAAATATTTTTTTTAAAGACTCATCTTCAAAAAAGAAACTAGAATACATCTCTTCTTTTTTAAAAGATAATTTATTTATTTGATTTAATATTACCTGATTAGGTGTTAAAAAAGTTTCGGTAATATTACAAGTAATATTGGTTTTTTTAATATTCACTATCCTCGCATACCGTCTGGTCTTATATCTGCTCTAAAGGTTCCATATCTCCAATTTTGGTCAGTAGACGTATTAGCTATTTTTAAACTAGCAGCTCTACCTCTAGCACGAGTATCTACTTTGTTAGTAGTGCTTGTAATTGTGAATGGACCTAAAGGAGAGGAAGAAGCACTGTCCGTAGAATAGTTTCTAAGATTTATTGTTACTTCAGCGTCTCCTGTTAATAATTTAAAATCAGGAATAAATCTTTTCATACTTATAAACATTTCTCCATCGGATATATCAAAATCTCCTGATTGTATAAAGGCTGGAATTGCAGTTTTTACTCCGTTAAAATCTAATTGATTATTTCCTACTTCATGAGCATAATAAGTGGTAGCACCGTTTACACTTGTAACACCTTGTATAATTGGAAAATTAGGTGTTGTTGAATCGCTAAACTGTGTGGCATAAGGATGATCATACAAAGTAGAATCGTGCCAACTTGTTCTATCAAGAGATCCAGTTGTCCAAACGTTCTCTGTGTAATTGTAAGTCACTACTCTATCTATATTTGTTGATCCGTTTTTAGGATAAAACCAACTTACTTCTTCATATAAATGATTAAGCCCAGCGTATATCTGCTCACCTCCACTGTAGTTAAGTCCTAAATTATTTCCTTTATTTGTAAAAACAAAATCTTCTACTAAACATGGTAATGATTTAACGGTACCATCATAAACAAAAAACCCTCCTGCTTGTCCCATCCACCATACAGCTCCGTTTACATACCTCAATGCATGTTGTCCTATTAAACCGCAATTACTTCCTACTTGTCTTATTGAAAACGTAAAAGGTGGGCCAACAAATTGCATTACATACGCAGACGTATCAGTAAGTATAAGAATATAATCTTTTGCTTTTGCAGCACCTATAATTTTTACACCAGAATCTAATCTAAAAGTTCCTGCTGTATTTACAGACGTTGGGGAATAGGTACCAATAGATTCTTGATCTGAAAACCTAATAAACATTTTGTCTTGTGTCCCGCTAGAACCTATCGTTGTTTCAGTTCCTAATAAAATTAAATGTCTATCTCTTTCGGAAACAATAGACATAACAGACGCTGTTGGAGCTCCAGATACTACAGTTGCTCTTGTAGTTAAAGCATTAGGTTGTGCGTTTATTGAATCCCATTCAAATGTTTTTCCATTTTTAATTGTTGCAATTAACTTTTGACCAAAATGATCTAAAGACCATGAAGCGGGATCTAATACAACAGAACTAGTTATAGATGCATTGCCCCAAGCTGTAAAAAATTCCACGGAAGATCCATCAGCATGTGCAGCTCTAGTGCCAGCTACGTTTCTTGTTATGCCTGTTAAATCATTTCCAGAAATTCCTGTGTATGAAATAAATTCAGCATCAACTTTGATAGTGCCTGACGTTGGAAATCCTGTAACTCCGGATAGTGTAATGGAGGTTCCCGATCCTCCAGTACCATTATTGTCATCGAGTAACGCTCCATTAAGAGTGCTAACAACGCCACTTGCTCCTCCCCACGAAGATGTACCCCATCCATAACCAGAGCTTTGATTTAAAGGACCTATTTTGATATACGGATTAATTTCTGCAGATCCAGTTCCTGACGTAGAGCCTGTTGCAGCAGATGCCATTGTAATAGTAAAATTATCTACTGTAGCAGTCACCACTTGAAAAGTATTTGTTGTAAAATCAGATGCTACGTATCCAGCTCCTGTTGGAGGAGTCACTGAAGTAAAAGTAAATAAATCACCGATTGCTAAACCATGTGAGATTTTATTAACTGTTACAGTTGCTGATGTGTTAGTTGTATCAAAGGTTGCCCCTGTAATTGTTGTGTCTAAAGGTGTTATATCGTAAAGAGCACCTTCATAATAAATGAATAATCCCTTACTAGTGCCTAATGCTGCATATTTTCTGCCATCTAAATCAGCCCAAACTAATTGTTCTCTTACAGCACCTACTATAGTTTTATTTGTAATTTGACTCCAACCACCAATTTTTTCTGGTAAACCATATCTAAATCTAACAAAATCACCATCAGTCCATTGACCTTGAGCTCCTGTTGGAGTGACTTGTTTGTTAAATCCTGGTGTTATTTGTACATTTGTTAGAGGCATATGGTATTATACCTCTAACTAGTCTCTACTTCAACATTACCTTTTGTTTCTAATTTTGCTGATGCCTCATCTAAATTAGCTGTAAAATTCATCATTACATGCACCATAGTATTAACAACATGTTTAAATGCTGAACCATGTAAATGTAACTTTTTAGTTTTTTGCATTATTTTTATTTCTTCATCCGTAAAAACAAAATCTGCACTTCCATCAGGTTGTTGTATTATCTTCATTTTGAACTCCGTATATTATTCGTTTATCTTTTGCATAATCTTTGTAAGGACCATTCTTATCAACATAATGTAAAAATGTTTGAATATGATAATCACCTACAAATTCGTTTCTCCAATGTTCTACATCGGTACCCCAGTATAATGCAGCATCTCCATTTTTTAAATTCATTGGTTTGCCATCAATGTAAATTGGCCAATCTGTTCCATCACTATCTATTTGACAAGTAACACTTACTTCACAAGATGGTCTGTCTTTATGTTTTTTTAAATCTGCTAATTTAGTGTAACATCTCCAAAAAGAGTAAGTTGGTATAAGTTCTAGATTTGATTCTTTTTCAACTTTATGTAGTTTTGTAATCATCAATGATTCCATTAAATAGTCTGAATATTTACAAGTATCTCCATTTAAATTTTGTTTAAAATCAAAATCTTCAACATTATTCATATGAAACATTTTAGTATAATTTTTTAATAACTTTCTTTCTTCTTCAGTTAGAAAATTTTTAATTATTGTATATTTAAAATCTTTTTTTAAAGTGCCCATATTACTACCGAATATCTCGTCCCTTTTTTTATTGTATTTACTTTATGTGGAAAAATAAAATTACTTGGCCAAATAATTAAACGTCCAGGTTTTGGATGAATGATTGTTTCTTCTTTAGTAAATTCATCAAAAAAACATAGTTCTCCACCTTCATAGTCGTTATTAAGTGTAAGTATTCCACTCATAGTTCTTGGTATTGTAGCATGATGGTCAGTATGAAACTTATAAAAACCACCTTCTTCATATTTTAAAAGAGCAATATCTACCACCGATTTAAAATTTGCTTCTTTGAAAATTTTTCTATATTCATTAAATTTTTTTCTAAACACACTTTCTATTAAATTAAACCAGTGCGAGTCTGACATTGTTTGATGATATTTATGCAAATGATAACTTTGAGTATTTCTTACAGCTTTAACTTTCTCATAGTCTTTACTGCCTATAGTCAAAGCTTGTTCAAAGTTTAACTGACACGAAAATTTTATTAATTGTGAAATTGTAGTTACAGGCAAAACACCATCTACTACTTTTATGTAGTTTTTTATAGACATGCCTTTTTATATACTACTTTAGGGTAAACGTAAAATATGATAGGCAGTCATTCCAGAATCCCTAAGTAATTTTACCAATGAACCTGTTTTAGGGTATCCTGTAGTAGGTATTGTAAAAGAATTTAAATCACTTCTAAAAGCAGACCATGTAGGGTCAGTATTATTTTGTAAATACTGATCTATTCTTTCTATGTAAGAGTCTACTGCATTTCTAAAACCAGCTTCATCTGTTAAAACACATATTCTTGGAGGCACTACGTCAGCGTTATCATCTGCATCAATTCCTGTAGTAGCTTCAGTTTCGGTTAAATTATTACTATCATCTAAAGTAAATCCATAAGACTCTTCCTCTGCTCTTGTAAATTGTGTATCTGTTACAATTTTTTCCACAGGGTTCATGTTTTGAATTAAAGGTAGGATTTTATTTTTCTCTGCATCATCTGCAGCGATTCTAAAAAGTGTTTTGTCTACAAAATAAAAGTATGCCATAATTAACTCTCAAAAATTGCAAGTTTACCTGGTTTACCTGGTCGTCCTGTACTAGAACCTCTACCTGGTCCACCAAGTGCATTGTTGTTGATTATATAAGAAACTGTGCTTGTCCAAGTATCGTTAAAAGATGGGTTGAGGACTCCGTAAGTTTCAAGATTATTTTCATTAGGTCCTGCAGCCCAAGCACTAAGCGGAACAGTCATTGTATTGTAAGAGTCTGGACCTCTAGATCCTGGTTGACTAAAAGGTGTGAAATCAAATGTAGTGTTACTTGCATTTCCTTTACTGCCCGTTGTACTTTGTCTATTTCCTCCTGTACCTCCGTTTGCTTGGTAAGTTTGAATATTTGTACTTCCTCCAGAGCCCCCTTGAGAGCTATTGTTTTGTGCGCCACCGTTTCCACCAGCAGCTACTGAATATGGTTGTGAGTATGGTGCGGATATTGGAACATTATAAAAACCAAATCCGGCTCCTCCTCCGCCTCTACCTGAAAAACCATCAGAGGATCCAGCTCCGCCTCCTCCGCCTCCTCCGATATACATACCTAGAGTAGTCGTTCCTGGTTTTGCAGTAAATGTTCCTGAACCAGGTCCATTTATATTTAATGTAAGATCACTGAAATAAGCAGCTCCTGATGATCCACTTGATGCGGCTGTAATTCTTCCTTGTTGATCAACTGTAATATCAGCTGTTGTGTAAGTACCTGGGGTTACTGCGGTGTCAGCTAGTTTATCTGCAGTTACAGCATCATTTGCAATTTTTGCTGTCGTAACATTTGCATCTGTAATTGAAGCAGTCACTACAGCGTTTGCTGCAAGTTGATCTGCACCTACTGCATCATCAGCAATTTTAGCTTGAGTTACAGCGTCATCAGCAATTTGTGAAGTAGCAATTGTGCCTGTAACATTTGCAGCTGCAACAGTTCCGCCTAAAGTATCTAAAGAAATTTCGTTTAGGTTAGTTCCGTCAGAATATGCTGCATAAATTTTTGCTTGGTCTAAAGTAAAACCTGTTCCTGATGCAGTTTTAATTGTAAGGTTTGTTGGATTTGTTAATCCTGTTGCATCGAATATATAAAATTTTTCTATTGAATCTGGAATAGTACAAACTGTGCTTGCTGCTATTGTTGCAGTTGCAAATTTAATAACTAAATTTCTTGCGTTTGATAGTGCACCATCAGACATTGCAAGAGCTAAAGTACCACCACTTGAAAGTGTAACTTGTTCAAAACCTGCAACGGCTTGTTGTACTAAATTTAAATTTGTGTTTGTTTTATCTCCCCATGTACCAGCATTTTCACCGGTAGCCATTAATTCTAGTTTAAGATCACTTGAATAAGTTGATGCCATAAAAAATTCTCCTTAAATAAATTTATATTACTATATTTATGCTGCTAGATCAACATCACTCCATGTATTATTTACACCTGGGTTAATTTCAGACCATGCAGTAATATTAAGGTTACCCACAGATGATGTCAATTGTATGCCTGTAACGTCTATATTAGCACTAGCAACAGCTGCCTCCTCACCTAATGATAAAGTCATTTGAACCCCTGTTACGTCATATAAAGTGATCTGCTCTACTTGTCCCACAGAACTTGTTAATGAAATACCGGAGACCGATATATCTGCGTTTGCAGTAACCGTTTCCTCTCCTACAGAACTCGTAAATGAAATACCAGAGACCGTTACATCTGCATTAGCACTAACTGTTTCTTGTCCAATATTACTTGTGAGTTGTTGTCCTGTTGCATTTACATTACTATCTGCAGTAACTGTTTCATTACCTATAGATGAAGTAATTTCAGACCCAGTTGCAGTTGCGGTTACCCCAATATCTAAAGTGACAGACCCGATCGCTGAATCTAAATTATCATCAATTACATTTACATTTACACTACCACCTGCCTCAATATCTACAGGTCTAACAGAAATAGTCATCTCACTACCCAAAACGGATAATGCTTGTACTTCTCCTACGGATAATGCTGCTTGTATTCCTGTTACACTAATATTTGCATCTCCGGTCATTGTGATTTGACCTGGAGTAGCTGTTAATTGTTGTCCTGTTGGACTTGCGCTAGCACCTGCTGTAATTCCAGCAATCGCACCTACAGATATTGTAGCTGATACAGATCCTGTTTGAACAGAATAAGCATCTCCCCAAACCATTGATCCCCAAGAATCTCTTCCCCATCCTGAGCCAACTAAAAAATTATCATCAATAGTGACAGAATTTATTGTTGAAGTTATTTGTGAACCCGTTACATTTTGTTGAATACCTAATGCAATATCTTCCTCTGCTAGAGAGAAATTTGCTTGGTTACCTGTGACTGATACTGTAACTGATATACCTGCAATTACGCTTGGATTTGAAAGTGTAAGCTGTGATCCTGTTACATCAACATTTGCGTTAGCTTGAGTTGTAGATGTTCCTACAGATGTAGTTGCTGATTGGCCACTGACTGAGACAGTTTCATTAGCAAGGTCTCCCCATTTTGCTGCTCCCCAGGTTTTATTACCCCATCCAATGGCCATATCATTTTAATCCTTATGCTAGTCTTATGATTGCAGCGGAAGTTGTGAACGCAGGAAACTGAATTGTAAATGTTCCAGACGTTGCAGTTTTATCTCCGCCAAAATCTAAAACAGCAACAGCATCAGTAGTGTTTGAACCACCATCAGTTGTTGTGTTGTAAATTAAAGCACCTCTTGCAGTAAGAGTTACACCTACGAATGATAAGTCAGCAAAATCTGTGATAGCCACAGAAGATGAAACTTTTACACCTTGGTTTACTAAAGCTTTTCCTCCAGCTGTATATCCAGATGGTGAAGAAACTTCGTTTGTTGCTGCATATCCTGTAGTTGATTTTCCTAAAGTTGCTTGTGATGTGAACATCGCTAACTTGTAAGTGTCAGATGATGTATCAAAGTCATGCATTCCTCGTAGTAATTCTTTTTTGAAAGAATCACAAATTGCGTTTGTTGTTATTGCCATAATTATTCTCCTTATAAAATTATTGGTTTGGAGAAGGTGATGGGACTACCACTCTTGGTACACCGTCACTATATTCTCCACGTCTTCTTCTGCCCATTTGTTGTAGAGCAAAATTCTGTACTTCTTCATCATACTTTGTTTTGTACAGGTTGTACATATCCATAGGACCTTTTAAAAAAGTAAAAGCCTCTGTTAACACACCATGTAATAACATTGATTCTTGATTTGTAGATAAATAAGTATTTGTAGTGCTTGTAAATTCTGGTGGTGATTTAATGTAGTTTATTTGTACAGTATCTGCACTTGCAGGCGTAGGAGCAACTAAAATTACCGCACCTTGTTGGACATTATCTTCCCAATTAGCATAATATTTAGGTGTTCCTGTAGTCGAATCATTTGGAGCATATTCAGAAATAAAACTAGTATCTCTTTTTTCTAAAAAAGTTCTATTATTACTACTATCTATAACTTGAACAGATCTAATTATTATGGCATCACCAGGTAAACTAACATATCTATTGCCTACAGTAAAATTTGATGTGGCGTATTTTCTTAAATCATCATAATCAACTTTACCTGCAACATCTAATTCAACTGATCTAATAAAATCTTGAATGATTGTATCAGTTAATACATTAGAATCTACTTCAGTGTAATTTCTAACTTGAGTTAAAAAATTTGAATGTGTTATTGCCATTATATTGTTACCGTTACACTTCCCATCGAAGTAGACAATTGTTGTCCTGATACAGATGCCTTAAAACTTGCATCTACAACGACTGAACCAATTGATCCAATTAATTCTCTTCTTCTATTTTGTTCAGAAACATCATCTGGTTGCATTCCACTAGACTGAAACGAAAAAGGTCCTGGTAAAGATAGAGTTGCTGTTGTAAATGTAGCTCCTCCAGAATCTAATGTAAAATCTTGAGGTCTTGTATTTTTTAATGCAATAGCATCTGCCTTAACTGTCTTTCTTCTTATTTGTGGATGTTTAGATTCAAATTCAGATATATGGACTAATGAACCGTTCCATTCTCTAACCATTTCTTGATATGGAAAAGCCATTCCAGAACGATCAGATATTGCATATGATTTTTTACCCGTTGCGTATGCCATTACACTCCATCTCCAAAATAAGTTTGTGGTGAAATGTATAAAGATGTTCTAGAACCATCTTCATCTAAAGCTCTTTTCATTTCATCTTCATAAGCTAGTTTTAACATTTGTGTTCTGTCTGCTGCTTTTAAAAACGATAAGTAGTAAGATAGACCTGCAACCATACAAGGTAAAAATCTGAAAGGTGCGTCAGGAGTATTTGAGTATCCTCCAGCATCTTCAATCCTAGCGATATAATAATATTTTAAATATGTGTAAGTAACTGCATTAGGTGTTTGATATAAATATATCTTTGGATTAATTTGTCTATCTACATAATACTGTGATGGTTGTCCTGTGGCGCCTTTATTTGGTAAAGCTGCATAATTAGATCTATCTGTTTTAGTTAAAGACACGTCTGTTATCGACGGTCCTGTGCCAGTACCTGTAGATATGTAAGCTTCTAATACATCACTACAATCGCTAGGTGTTGAATATTCTTCCGTACCTGCAGTTAACAATTGTTCTTTGTTTTTTACTTTCCATAAATGCAATCCTCTATTACCCCACTCGGATAATAATAGGTTTAAATTTCTTCTAGCTCTTTTTAAATCATAACCTGATTGAGTAGATAAACCACATCTTTCATATGCTTCATCTATAATTTCATCTATGTTTAAATCAAACGTTGTTGTTCCTGAACTAGCCATTACAATATATCCTTATAGTAATCATACATATTTACAGAACCACCTGTATTAAATTTTTTTCCTCCAGATGTATTTCTAATTTCTTCTCTTATTCGTCTTAAACCTTCACTAATAGCAGACTGTTCACTCATATCTACTCGTAAGTCATCTACTATTGCATTAAATTTTTTTTGATTTGCTGGACTTGCATTTTTATAATATTTTTTTGCGTAATCGTAAGCCATTATACAATCCCCTTGTAATAATCCATCATACCACCAGTGCTTGCTTTAGCAAATGTAGCAACATTAGTTGGTTTACCACCTACACCTTGTGCTTTACTTCTCTTTCTTGCAACGGCACTCCGCCTCTGAGAGTCTGTCATCCTTGCTGCTTTTGCAGCAG
>CAACVD010000029.1_pt1 | contig 53130 bp, 83 predicted proteins | sample 2381771 | NCBI WGS metagenome assembly CAACVD01 (sample SAMEA5211965, study PRJEB30684) | marine metagenome | biome: Marine; feature: Epipelagic; material: Water | collected 2015-10-15 | depth 15 m
GGCCGAGATAATCACGAGTACAAATTCGTCCTTATAGTCGTTTTGCCTAGCTTCAAGAAGTTTGCCTTGGTAAGCTTCTTCCCCGCGAGCCATTTTCTCAGCGTGCATCAATTGTGCATCTGACATTGCCATCTTTGTTTTTTGTTTATTTGCGTATATCTTACTACCTGCTTGTAGTGCTATTTTTGCTAAACTAAACCACGCCATTTTTTCTCCTATTTATAATTTTTTTAGTATCTCTTTTTTTTCTCTAGCGTCAACAGATTTTTGTAGTTGTTTATCTATCTCTTCTAAATGTTGAGGATGTTCACCAATACCAACAGGATTATCTAAATATATATCAACTGTAGATTCAGCTTGAGCAATATCAGCATCGTATTTTTTATTTAATGCTTCAATTAATTTTTGTCTCAAACTCATTTTACTCCTGTAAATTTATGTCCTCTCAATGCTTTACCCATACCTCTTATACCATCAGGTCTCGATGGACAAGAGAATTTGTAAGTCTTTGTCATTTTGCCATTTCTCATTTTTACAGGTGGCACTTGTGGATTAGGCCCGCTTTTTGGAGGAGGGCCTGATTTTGCACCGCCCCCTGATTTTAAAGTTCTGAAAGGAAAAAAAGTCTTTGGGTCAAATTTAGGTTTTAAAACTTGTGCCGTTTTAATGATAGGTTTTTTTACCATTGGAATTGGTTGATCATTATCTCCACCACCACCTGTATCTATTGTAGGTGGTTTTATAGTTTTTACACTTGGAGTCTTAATAGTTTTAGCTGCAACTTGAACTTCTCTCTTTTTGTTCATCTCGGCTATTTTCTTGGCTATTGGTTTAACAGCCAAATCATACATAATACCTGGTACACCCAAAACTTTATTAGTTAAATATTGTCCGGCTGTATTTATTCCGGTATTTACAGCTCTTGTTTTTAAACTTGGTTTATCAGGTTTAGTTCCGTATGTTGTAGTTTGCCCTGACCCATAACCCTGATCATCTCTTTCTTGGGTTGTCATTTGAGCAGTTGACTCACCTGCATCAATCGCTGCTTGTTCTTCTAAATCCTGTGAACTGTAATCTACGTCCCCGCCTTTTGCTTTTCTTTTAATTTTTTTATCTTTTTTTGTTAGCGGCATTTTTCCCCTTTTGTACTTTAATTTTTTCTTTTGCTATTTCTATTCTTTCTTGATGCTGTTCTTCAGCATTCTCTAATTTCATTTTTTCAATATCTAATTTTTCTTCAATTTGATTTTCTTTCAAATCATAGTTCATCATACCTTCTGTAGATTTTCTTTGAAGATCCATAGCTTTTAAATCTAGTTCTCTTTGTTTCAATGCAACTAAAGGATCTTGATTAGTTGATCCCTCAGCTTGTGCTAATTCTTGTGTAAGCACTGAAATTCTGTTTGCAATCATAGCATCAATTTGTATTTGCGCTCCTTGAGGATCTGTTTGCATCATTGATTGTAAATTTGGATCTGTTGATATTAATGCACCAATCTCACCTTGTGCTTTTAAACTTACGTGCTCAGAAATATGTGCTTGTAACGCTGCATAAACCTGAGGATTTATTTGCACCATTCTTGTAGCCATAAATGCTCTATGTGCATTGATATGTGCGTTGTGATCTTGCTGTGGAAACGGAAATAATGGTTTCATTCTTAATGCATCTGTATTCTCAGTAGCAGGATCCTTTGGTACAGGTTTTTCATCAGGAATTAAAAGTTGATTTATGTCTTTTGTACCTAATGCTTCGTAAACTCTACGATATGCTTCCTTAATATTATGAACAGCAGGATTTGACATTGCTATTTTTAAACTTTCGTTAGCCATTGTAACTCTTTGTGCCATAGAAAATATATTTGGATCAGCGACTGGGATAACATCTACATTATCGTCGAAATCTTGTACCTTTACTGCTGCTTCAGCACCATATACTGAGTATGGGTAGATAGGTGGTAGATATATCTTGAATACATCTGCTAATAACTTAAATTCTTTTCTCATTGCGTAGTAACATCTCTTATGAATCGCCGACATTACTCTAGATCCACGCTCCAAGAGTGCCATTGTCGTGCCAACAGCTCTATTTTGCTCGTCTGAACCAATACTCATATCAGTTATGGCTGCAAATCTTTGACCTGCACCAACAACGAAGCCTAATAATTGAAATAATGTACCTGATGGCTCTTTGAATGGTAAAATTTGGAACTGATCTCTAATATTTCCACCTGGAGCGTCTACATCTCTAAACTCACCTGGCTGAAATGGCTGATCATCGTCTCTGATTCTAATTCCACGGCTCTTGAAACCTGCAGGTAAGTTAGAAAGTGTACCTGCATCTAGTAATTGTCTTAATGCTTGCGTAGCTGTTCGTGATAATCCACCAATCATATGGATTAAACCAAAACCATAGAAGCCTAAACCTGGTAAAAATTTGAAATGTACAAAATAATCTTTTCTTTTCATCAGTTGATCTTCCATATCGTAGTTTCTGTAGATAGAAAGTATCTCTCCTGACCCTTCATCGATAGAAATTACGTACGGAACTTTAACTTCTCTAGATTTTTCTTCGTATTCAAAGTCATCTAAGTTGCAATCAACGTGCATTTCTAAAATATTGTGTGTATATTGCTTGTCACCTGACGGTGTTACACCTTCAAGTTCATCATATTTTTTCTGAATGTCTGATTTTTCCGGTGATGTAGGTTTTAATTCTATATCTCTGTAGAATCCTGCCTTTTGTTTTTTCAAAACATCGTTGTCTGTCATCTTAACGACGTGTGTTATACGCTCACAATTCATTAAATCTGTAGAATAGTAAGGCACAACTAAATCTTCTGCAGGCACAAACTTAGAAACTGCTCTTTGCATTACTTCATCGTAGTAAACTTTTTTAAATGCAGACCCTGCTAGTGGTAAATAAAATAATAATTGATCCATCTCAGGAGTATATTCTTCCATTTTCTCCATCAACATATAATTCATAAACTCTTGTACTCTTCCTGCTTGTTCAACTTTAGCTACGGACTCTGCTCCCATAACTTTTGTTCTTACAGGGCCATCACTTGGAATTAATTCTTTGTATGCTTGTGCTTGAAACTGTGTTACTGCTTCAGCCAAAAGGGGATGTGTGACAGAAGCAGAACCTTTGAATGGTCTTGTCATCTCTTGATATTTAAAACCAAGTAAATCTAAACCATTAGTGTAACCTTGTTCCCAATCTTTTCTTGAAATCTTATCTCTCTTGTAATCATCTACAAGTTGTTTTGAGATTCGTTGTAGAGTTCGCTCATCCATATCCTCTGCAATGTTTTTATAAAACTCTGCTTCTGCATTTAGTGCTTCAGATAATGGAGACTTCTCCTTCGTCTCCTCAGGATTTACGATATCTACAACAACCTCTTCATCAACTTTAGGTGTTTCTAAAGTCTCTGTTATTTTTTCTACTTCAGCCATTAAAATAGTTTTGTTTTCTTGCCTACGATTTCTTTTCCGCCTTTAGCTTGAATCATTTTGCCTTGTGCAAAACCCATAGATTTTAACAAAGAATATCTTTCACCTTTTGCGCTTTTAAGTTTTTTGTTAAACGCTTCATTCCTTGCTTTTACATCTGCTTTTGTTTTAAATCCACTAAATTTTTTACCTTCGATTCCACCGACTTGATCAAAAGCTCCTCTACTACTTCTTATTTTAGATTTACCTGTAATATCAGTAATAACTGGTGCTTTATCTTTTGCAATTTTTTTAGTGATATAGTTTGCTTTTGGTTTTGCTTTACTAGCTATTGCTCCTACTTCAGAATCTTTTCCTGAAATTAATTTTTTATCTGCACCCATCTTGGACATACCGTACAAGGCGGCTCCAGCTATAGCAACTTTAGCGGCTCTCTTAAGTCTTTTTTTAAATTTTGACATTTGTTCTCCTATTAATAGTATATATACTTCTTTTCCTTATACTTTTCAATTTGTTCCTCATCAGAATAAACAGAAACGTAATAACCTTGTCGGTATCTTAACATAGCCTGTGTAGTGCTATCAACATAATCGTCGTTTTCCCCGTGAGGAAATGCAGCACATTCCTCAATAACTTCGTCTGCAAACTTCTCCCCTTCAGGATAATATACGGAGCCACTCTCAAATATGGGTGCTACAGCGTTTACACGTGAAAACTTATCTCTGCCTTTTGAAGGCACATAATCCATAACCGGTATACCCATTCGACGTAATTCTTGTATTAAGGGTTGGCCCGTGGCCTTTGCTTCGATAATGATACTTTCAGGTTCCCAATATTTGTATTGTTCTAAAGCGACAGCTTTTAATTCAGGAAAATCTAATTTACCTCTAATAGCATCAACTAACATTATTGCATCACCTTGACCTTCGTGAGGCGTGAATACTGCCCAAGTAGTAATAGCAGAATAATCTGCAGTTTCTTTTTTACTAAACGCAGTATCGTAAGATTGTATAACGTGTTTTAAAGTTGGGACATCACCTTTCCAAGGGAGCCACCATTCACGTTTGATGATTGCTCCTTCTTCAGACGTAGGTTCTTGCATATACTGTGCCGACCAATTTCTCACGGACAACGAAGCTTTAACTTTTTCTAATTCTTCTTTTGACCAATACTCAGGCCATACAGGATTGTTATCTTCTAAAATTGCAGGAAAAGAAATATGTGCCCATCTATCTGCTTTAGGTTCTGATTGTGATTTAATTAGTCTGCCTGTCAAATCGTCCTCGGCCCAACGAGTCATTACAAGTACAATTGAACCTTTGGGTTGTAAACGTTGTCTTGGCCCTGAAAGATACCAATCGAAAGTTCTCTCCATTGCAGAGTCTGACCAAGAATCTTGTTCCGTGTGTGGATCGTCGATAATAAGTAAATCCGCCCCTCGTCCTGTGATCGAACCGCCAACCCCCGCTGCAAAATATTCACCCCCGTGATTTGTCTCCCATCGGCCTTTAGCCTTACTATCTTCTCTAAGTTTAACATCTCCAAAGATTTCTTTATACTCCTTGCTGTCAATTAAATTTCTAACCTTAGCACCAAATCTAGCAGATAGTTCTGCGTTGTGTGATACTTGCATTATTTTTTTCTTAGGAAACTTACCAATGAACCAAGCAGGAAAATATATAGATGCAAACTCAGACTTAGTATGTCTTGGTGGCATATTAACAATTAGTCTCCCTGAATTGTCTTTTGTAATTTTTGTGAACTCGTGTGCTATATGTTGATGGTGGCCCCATCTTTCAGGATCCTTATCTGTTCTACAAATAAAATCAGGCCAAACATTTTTTACAAAATATAAGAAGTTGTCTTGGCATAATTTAATATGTTGTAACCAAGTCTTTTCGAGCCTCAAGCGAAGCTGATCTGTGGTTAATAATTGTTTGTCCGTCATATATTCAAGGTTTTATTGGGCCCCCTTTTTTGGGCCCCCTATTTGTTTCAGACTACACTACGTGTGTATTTCTTGCAAGTTTAGGTCATTGTTAAGATACATAGTCTTTTTGCCCCACAAAAACAACTTTTGCGTGTAGCTCATTTTGGGTTTTCTGTGGTACCTCTATGATTGTTTTAGTAGGTATTTTATTCTGTGGTTAATAGATTTATATATGAAATTATTTATATACTTACTTGATTTGTTTTTTATAGGGGCAAGGGTTAAAATTATAAAGTCTATTCCATTATTTGCCTCAACCCTTAGCCCCTTAATAGTTATATTATAACCTTTATATCTTTTTATTAGTTCCATTTATTCTGCTTAAAGGTTTAACGTTTAACATTTGGGGCGATCTATTCGCCCCAAATATTCGTTTAATAAATTGTATAAATTTATTTAACACGTTTTAAGTCTGCCTGTATTACACTTGCAACAGACTGTTTATTGTACTGACTGAATAACGACTGATATAACTTCGGGTCATTATCTCGAAGCGCTTTAACATCAAACAAGTTTTTTTCTACTTCTTTCAAACTTGCTGAATAATCAAATACGCCTTTAGTACCTGTTATTTTTTGGTTCTTAAAAGAAATATAATTATTACTGTCTTTTAATTCAGTAATTAATCGTTCTTTTAATAAAGAATATAAAAACTCGTTCATTTTATATTCTTTTTTACTCATTAGCGCGTTAAACAAAAAAACATTTAAGTTTTTATTGATTAGTTTAAAAGCGCTTTTTTGTATTGCTTTTTTATCAATCATTTAACTCCTTTGTTTAGTTTAATTGATAAATCAATTATCTTATTATTATGGGATAAACTCAACCAACTATGTGTCCATTTTGGGTCGAGCTCCTGTACTCATTACGTGCCTGATTCGTTGCTGTAATGTTCCAGGAGCTGTCCATTTTGGGTCTAAAAAAAGAACATAGGGAGAATAAATAAAACAAATATTAAAATTAATATTGCAATAGGATAGTTTGTAAAACCTAAAAACAAATAAGCAAACCAACCGCTCATCTTATAAACCCCTCAGCTTGTACCTTACGCCCTAACCCTTTAGCAACTAAACCAACCACCACGCCTGACGGATCCTTGAACCGTAGATCGTGTTTATCTCCATTAATGACTTTCAGCCCCAAATGCTTTTTAGGTAACTTGTCCCTGAACACATATGCAACGTTCACGCCCCGCGCTGCTGCCTGCCTGCATTCTTTTTCATTGCTCCCACTGTAGCTGAATGTCAAATGAAAGTTTTTAATTTTATGATCAAGCCGGTTGTATACTTTTGTATAATCATAAAACTGCACATCCTGGTGGAGATCCATTAGAGTCGCATCGCCGGTGACCTTAAAGCGCTCAAAGCTTAAGTCACTAGTGCCATTCAATCGCACGGCAAATTTAAAGCCTTGAGATCTAGCCCGTTTCTTAAGCTGTTCGATCTCCCTTGAGAGCTCCCACAAAAAACCACTTCTGTTTTTCCAAAAATAATTCGTCTTATTGAGTCGAGCTCTCTGTACACTGTTCATCTGTCCACGGCCTGAGGTATTTAAGCAGGGAGCAACGCAGCCCCCTGGGCCTTCAGTGGCCATCGGACAAACATTTTTTCCGCTCAACTTGAACGGGGCCAGGTGAAGGATGGCTGTTTTGTATCCAAACCGCTCACCCTTAGCCATCTTAGTCTGACTATAATAATTGAGCAGGGGCATTTGTTACCTTCCTCCATTCTTTATCGATCCTAGCTTTAGTAATTTGCGAGCTGTAGACGCTGCCGGACTCATCGTGTAGCCCGATGTCTGAAGCTCTAGTGTAGATCAGTATTGTTTTTTTAAGGCCCTTCCCTATCTTAGGAGACTCGAGCAGCAAGCCGCTCACCTCCTGGCCCAATTGATTAGATTTGATTTCTGAGCCCTTCACGAGCTCTTTAAAATCAATAGTTTTTTCCGTCATTTTTTGCCTTCCTGTTGATGCTGCTTAAACGCTGCAGCAATTGTTAATGTCTTATCAATATAAGATGCTTAGGCAGCTGTCAACCCTGGCGCTGCCGTTAGTTTAAAAATAAAAAGATGCGGGTATATATAGTAGAAGGAGGTTAAACTTATGGGCCATTAATAACTCTCCTTGCCAGCTCGAAGAGCTGGCAAGGCCTCATATATATCTTTCATATATATGTTTCATATATATGTTCATACGCGCATCCGCGCATATGAATTTCCATATGCGTGGATCTCGCGCCATAGCTCCATTGCGCGTTAGCGCCATAGCAAAGTTTCATTAGCCCATAGCGAAGTTTCATTGACACGTTGCACGAAGCTCGCAGAGCTTCGTGCAATCGTTATTCGTGATTATTTTTTAAAAACATTTTCTTCAAAGCCCAAGTCCCAAGCAATTTTATCAAAGTGCAGAAGCAACGTGGCGCGTGAGTTCTCGCCCTCCGCCAAAATATCCAAAGTTCGCGTCTCACGAACCTTGAAAAGTTGAAGAAGAGACTGCGAGAGGGTCTCTCGCAAGATGAAACAGTTGCCACCATTTTTTAAATGATTGATATGCCAATTAATTTGATATTTGGAAAGTCCACAATTCTTGATGTCATTTGATTTTAATTCAATCCATATTGATTGACCTTTATAAAGCCAATAACAATCAGGAATACCATTGATAGTATTACTTTCTATGCGAAAAATTTGACCTTTAAGATTAAGTTTTTTTATGCGTTGCCACAATAAACTTTCTCTTTTTTTCATACCTATAATTAGGTCAAGAAAGAGTTTATTTCAATACAAAAAGCGAAAACCAAATAAACGTAATTATTAAAATTACGTAGTATAAGGTATCGTTAAAATCTGTAATTATTTCCATTTTTCCCTCTAGTTTGTGCGTATAATACCCTTTGTAATGCCATTATCGTCAGTTTTATATCTTACTATATCGTTATATTTTAAACTTGGAATTAATGTTGGTTTATTATCCAAATATCCCCAACCTGATTGTTGGTCTCCTTTACCAATCCTAACCCACATTTTTTCTATTACTCCACCTAATTCAAACCAAACATAAGTAGAGGTCGTATAAACTAATTCATTTTTTTTGATTGTGAAGTATGTCTCAACTCCACAATCGCCACAAGTATATATTATGTTCTTATCTTTTTTATTCATTAGCAAATTTTAAAGCCACCACACTCTTTAAGAAATTCACAAAATTGTTTTACGTTCTCAACAGAAAATGGATAACTGTCTGTTCTGTCTTGTGCTTCCCAAAGTTTATCCCACTTACTTTTTATTTCAGGTGGATAATCAATAGGTGCAAGATTTTTCTTTTTAAGTTGTTTTTTTGCTTTAACACTTAATTCGTCCATTTGCTTTTCAAGTTTCTTATTCCATTTTTGTGCCTCTTTGGCTTTTTTCTTCCACTCGGTTTCTATTTTCTTACAAGTGCCATTATCAATTATTTTTTTCAAAGAATTGTAAATGGTTTTTGCCTCACTATCAGAAAATTCAAACCCTGAATTATCGTGCAATCTCTCTTGTTGTTCATCTGTAAGCCAATCACTATTATATTCACGAATTAAGTTAGCAAGAGGTCGCCACCACCACACATTGTTTCTAAAATAAACACCTTTGTTTTCTTCTTCATACTTATTTTTTTCTTTAAAGTATTTATCTAGTTCCTTTCTGTCCTTACCTACTTTATTCATAGTTGCCCAATCAAACTCTTTCGGCTTGACTGAACCTTTTTTTACTTTGGGATTTATCCCATAAACGTCCATACCCATAATTTACTCCTTGTTAGTGTTAATAGTATGTACTGCCATTTATATCTTATTTGTATAAGATTTCAAATAGTTTTATCTTGTTGAAATTCACGTTCTAATTGATTTGCCTCTTTATGCCAAGCATTAGTAGTTCCTAATTTCCTTGTTCTTGTTTTTTCTAACCTACCTAAAATATTAATTATTCTTGTTATATTTTTAGTTAAGAAATCATTTACACATCTTTGAGTACAAAATTCTGAAAAATAATCTAATCTTGTTCTTCTTGTATTTGTATAAAATTTCTCGCCATTAATTTTTCTTAAATTATTCTGCCTATCGTACTGATAACAATATGGATTTTGACAATATTTCATTTTTACCTTTCTTTTATAAAGTGGGTGTAATGGGAAAAAAGACGCATAATATTACACCCACCTATTATTGTATTAATTAAGAGATTGACTAACACTCTCTTTTTCGTACAACAATCTCGCTTTTATTTTATCTTCTCTACTTATTTTTTTATTCTTCATAGACTTTAAACTATCTGCAACAGATTGTGGGTCATATAAAGTTAAAGCACTACTTTGTACTTTATCAATTGCCTCTAAATCTAAACCAACAGTAAATGCCAATTCTTTTGCTTGGTCAAAATGTGTGTAAGATTTAAGAGCAAGATTAATTGTTTTCATTTGGTCTTCAATAGACTTAACGAATTCAAAATGTTTTTGACAAACAATTTGCTTTGCTTGTTGCCAATTATTTAAAATCATTAATTGATCTATTGAAATATCAAAGTATCTTGAAGCACAATATTTCTCGCCCATAACATCTAATTTAAAATTGTTTTCGTACTTTTCTAAAAGAGATAGTTTTTCGTCTGAACAAGTTTCACAGGGAATTGTTTCATCACGTAGAAATTTATTACAATCATTAACTGCCATTTTTCTATGTGGGCTATCTTCTTTGCCATTCCATTGTGCAACAATATCAGGATTAAGATTTTTTTCTTTTAAATCTTCCCTAAACATAGCGTATGCAAAAGGCATTGCGTCGCTATGGTCAGAAACACCCTCTATATGGCTTGTTAAATCAAAGTGAAATTGTTTTGACTGTTCTTTTTCAACTGTGATTGTTTCCTGTTGTTTAGTATGAGAATTATATCTGCTCTCTTCAACAGGTGCTTTCCACCTTACCCAAAAGCAATTATCTAATCTTACGTTAGATAATTCGTGTTTAGCGTCTAGATATCTTTGCATATCAACGTCCTCTTTTGGAAATCTTTCTGCAACGACACTTTGTATAACACCAAACGCATTTTTTTCTGCATTTGGATATTGTTCTCTTGATTGTAAAAATGCCTCTCTCTCTTGCGTATTTTCATTATCAAGATGATTTCTAAACTGCTTTGAAATACCTTTTCGTATTTCTGCGTTTAGTCTTAGTTTTTTGTTTTTCATTTGTACTCCTTGTTAAGGAATACGTATCTTATTTCAATGGGACAATCAAATAAATATTGATACAACTAGGACGAGTAGAGCTAGAATAATTAAAGTAAATATGGGTTCATTTAGCATTAATAGTAAGAAATAGGCAAATAACTTATAAAACATAGCACTAGATATGGTATGTCCAAAAAATTTGCAATACCTATAATTTCTTTATACCAATAATACACCCATTGGGAATAAGTGTCGTATTTCCTACTTCTTCAATTTTACCTTTTTGAGTATCACTTTCAGCATAATCACCAAAAATCCTTGTTATACCATTTGATTGACTGAATAAATGACCTTTGGTGATACAAGTAGATAATTTTTCTTTTTTTAAATCTGTGAAGCTCTTCCAATCTGGGTCTGAAACAATATCTTTCCATTTTACTTCTACCAATGGATATTTTTCTACATCAATTTTTTTTAAATCTATTTTTATTCTTTTTAATTTCATCTTATTTTCAAATTCCCATAGTAGAGTTTCACCAATATCATTTCAAATTCCCATAGTAGAGTTTCACCAATATCATTTCAAATTCCCATAGTAGAGTTTCACCAATATCATTTCAAATTCCCATAGTAGAGTTTCACCAATATCATTTTAAAATTAGTTTGTTTTGTCCGTCAGAAGTATCCCCCTTGAAAAAGAAATTCATTGCAATTGAATATCTATTTTTATTAGTTTTGTTTTTTGTAACAGAGTGTCTTAACCTGGACGGAAAAAATAAAAGATTACCGGTCTTAGCTTTAAACTGTGCTCTTTCAGAATTGTACATATTAGGTTCAAAGAATTTTAGTTTTACTGTTGGCATATGTAATCTATTTTCTGTTTCATCTAATTCAAAGATAGTATCACCTGAACCCTCAGGTACATCTAAGTAGTATATTCCGGATATGATTGAATTCGTATGAAAATGTCTGTGCGAATAATCATTAGGCTTATGCAAGTTCACCCACGCTGCCGACATATACCAATCGTAATCAAATTTACTTACTGACATATAATCTAAGAAGTCATAAAAGTGATTGTAAATACAAGATTTAAGTAATGAAAAACGTCTAGGTTCTAATACATTAAGATCCTTTGTGTATGATCCATTTTTAATTGGGTATCTTTGAAACTCTAGATCTTTGAAATATTGTATATCACTTGGTTCTAATACTACATCAACAGGCACTTGCATTATTGGTGTTGGGAAAAGATTAATAATCTCCTGATCTAACATTTACTACTCCTAAACTTATTGTTAATGTTGAATTGTGAACCTCATTAAACACAGTTATAAAGTTTTTCCAAGTATGTGTTTTAAGTAAGTTCTTTTGGCGTGACGTTAATGATGTCTTTGGCTTCCCCGATTTTTTCTTCAAGTTCACCAAGTCTTTTTTCAAGTTCATCTCTCGACATACCCTCCAATCCAACGTGTTTTACTTCTGATTTGTTTACAAACATTTCGGCCATTTGGCCACTTCTAAACTCTGCATTAACAGCTACTGCTAACTGTCCTTTGTCTTCAGCTTTAGTAGATAAGTGTTCAAATCTTTTATATTTACGTAATTTATCTTTCTCATATATCTGTAATTCTTTTTGAAGTCTAGATTCTAAGTATCTACAAACGTGTGGATTTAAATCGGGATTTGTTAATCGAGAGGCTACTTCTGTTGGCCCTTCAGGTTTATTAGATTTATAACCTGCTAATGACGCTGCCTTTACCTTACTTATTTTACCCCAATTCTCTACTAGATTATCTACAAATAGTTTTTGTTTGGGTGTGAGCTCGGTAATAGTCTTTAATGAATTTTTCTTTTTAGCCATCTTGACCTAATATAGCACCTCTTTCTCTCCATTTCCATATACCCTTTACATACAATTTGTAAAATATTTTTCAAATTTACATAGTCTTGGTTCAAAAATTCCTAAAGTTTGGGTATATTTCCCAAAGTGAAAACTACTTTAGGAATGCTATTAGTGTTGGTATTATTGATTAATACTCTATTTTTCCTATTTTCCTAGTTTGAAAGCTGATATTAAAAAACGTATTTTTTATTTTTTCCTATAGAGTTGGTATATGGGAAAATCACCGAGGGCCGTGAGACGTGATACCTGTTGCATTATTGCAACAGTGATATAAAAGCAACACTATTCACGATGCACGGATTTTGATAACTTAAGCTGTCATTAATGATGCAAGACGGGTGGCGGCGGGAGACTAATGCCACCCACTTTAGAAACATTCTAAACTAAAAACAACGGCGGAATCCCAACGGGTACGATACCTCAGTTGCAATTTTTAAATTTAGGTAGTAGACTTAAAGAGACTATGATATTTAGACTTAATTATCATCGTTAAACTTCTTGTTTAGTTGTGTGAGGTGGAGCCTTTCCCACCTCACATTTAAATAACCTCAATAACTAAATCATCACTTCTTCCTACATCCCGTCTTGCATTCATTACATAAATTCTAAGAAACTTACGTTGCTCAGGGTTCTTCTCTTTTTTTAATCGCTCAAATAAAGCAACATACTTTTTCCATTTTAAATGTTTCTCGGTAAAGAAGATTAATTTTTCTTTCAAAGCTTTACGGTATTGATTACGTACATATTCAGGATCCCATCCACACCACCAAGATACGGTTTCAAAGTCTTTAGATTCTAAGATCCAATGATGAGCACTCCATTTTAAGATAGAGGATTTACGATCAGTATTAGTAACACACAGATCTTCAAAGGCATTAAGTACAACGTGCCTCCATAACTTCTGATAAGGATCTACATTCTTTTGATCCAACATATCAGATGCACACTTAGTGCCCATAATTTTTAATAAGCTGACTGAGTATATCACTGTAATATTTCTCCATATTCTTTGGGAAATCCATACGAGAAGCGAACTCGTACTGTAAATATACATCATTAAGGAAGTTTGTAATTTCTGCGCCATCCCAATTATTTTTTCTTGGGATTTCTAAGATTTCTTTTAAATAAACTATTTCCATTTCATCATTATAACTTTTACTTATTGCCATCACTAGACTCCTTAAATCGTACAGCTTCAAACCCTGACAATTGTTTGTTTGCACATAAAGCATTTCCTGCAACAGATATTCTCACACAACGTGATCTGAAAGGATGTACTAAGTGTTTTAATTTACTTGGAAAGATAGCCATCTCACCTTCTTGTGGTAAGAAGATATGGCCATCATTACTAAAATCCATATACTCACCATATGTAAATTGTATTGCACCAGGCCCCATACCGCTGCCTCTAAAATCTTCAAACTCATCTTTTAATTCTTGTGGTATCTCTGTCCAGATAACAAAGCTAAGATCTGACTCGTGAAAGTGTAATGGATTGAACTCACCAGGTTTTTGAAAGTTTACCCATAAATCGTGACACTCAAACTCCAATGGCTTTGTATACTTTGTACTAGACCAAGACGTTGAGTAAGCATTGTAATAATAATCAAAATACTTTTTAAAATGTATGTTAAATTGTTTTATGTAATCTTTAGGTATATGGAACTCATCTTCTAAGTGGCCTGCTAATGTATCATTGGCTAATCGTTTTCTTTCTTTAGCAGCATCAGTTGCTTGTCTTAAAAAATTTAAATGAGATGAATCTATTTTACACCTAATAAGTAATGGCCCCCAATAAGGGTATACATAATCGTGCTCTTCTAATTTTGGGCCTAAAGTATCAACGATTGGTTTGATCATCTTTCCCACCTTGTAAAACTTTGAATTGCACTACATTGTTTGGTTGCTTTTCTTGTTTATCTTTGTGGACGAAGTATAAATCTTCTGCAGTATGTAAGAACTGTGTTGACCAAGGATTCTCTACTCCATAGTCTGCGCCATTCAGCAAAGCCCAAAAGACTGCTGTAACTTTATCGTATGATTTTTTATCTAATTTTTTTGCAAGGAGAACCTGTGCTCTAGTGAGCTCAGTGGTAGTTGATCTTTTCGTTTTTTTGTACATAGTATTCACATAACTTAATTATATCTAAGAAACTACTGTCCGTGATTCTTTGTTTGTGATTCTTGTACCCTGCACCATTGCAAAACAAACAAGTGCCTACATCTTTTTGTTTTCCTCTAATGTAACCATTGCCTGTGCAATCTTTACAAACTAAAAGTTTGCGTCTACTTTTTTTATTATCTTTTTTTACCATCTATAGCAACCTTATTTTTAACTCTACCATTATCACCTCTCATTCTATCATTCCACATACATTGAATGGTAGTTTTGCCATAGTCAGTATTAATAATTATATCGTGTCCATAACTCCGATCATATACCCAAAACTTATTATATTTCGGTAGTTTTATTATAGTATGACCCTTAATTTTCTTAGGCATTACTTTGTTCCTTTTGTTTAGTTTCTTCATAAAGTAGCACAGCTTCATTCAAAAATAAATCACCAACTTCTTTTTTTATTAGAGTGTTATCCCCAAAGTGGGTATTACGTGGCAGCAATTGTTGTCTCCATTTAATGTAATCTGTAATCTCAGATATCTTATTTAAATTCCAAGCATAGTATTTTCCGTCAGCAAATCTTACAATATACCCTGCAATTTTATTTTCTGTTTTAGATTTTTCTATTAAAGAATCGTACTTAATCTTTTCAATAAATGATCCATTAAAGTCTTGGGCTGTGTATCTCTCTCTATTTTTTAATTCAATACAATAAGATTTGTTTGATACATCTACAGTATTGTATTGGCCCTCATTACATTCAAGTGGGTCATCTTTAAACACCTCAGAATTCAGGTGTCTTGTCATAAGCTGTTGTGTATCCTGCCAACTCACGCTATACAGTTTTCTTTTGATACATTAACTGTTCCGTCTTTTTCCATAAACCAAACATAAGACCATTCTCTATTGTCAGGTGTACAGGCTTTACCAAAATGCATTTTATACTTCGTACAAGAAGTTAAAAACAAAGTGGTAAGACAAATTAATATTATCTTTTTCATATTCTCCTATTGTTTTGTTGGTGTTAATTTTGGATCTCTGTATCTAATAAATTCGTCCTTAACTAAAGCAAGAATTTTTTCATACAACTTTTCTGCATCATCTGCTGTTATTACATTCCTTACTATATTATCTACTTTGAGTGTAACCTTTCCGGTGATCTGATTTAATTCTACTTCAAACTTCTCTTTACCGCCTATTGTAAAGTTTACTCTTTTAATATCTGCAGTCGTAATTGTCATTTCCTTTTCTTTCTATGTCTTCCCATATAATAATCTCCAGGTTCATAGTTCCATTTTTTACCGTGATGACCTCTTATATCGGCGTACCACATTCTTAATCTTACAATTAATCTTTTAATCATAATATCAAAGCACCTAATACAAAGCCGATAACAAAAATTATAATTTCTTGTCTATACATTAAATGCCATAGATGAAATTTATCTATAAGTTTCTTCATCATTTTGATTGTCCTTTCTTTATTAATTGTGCCATATAAATATCCTTAGACACTCCTTTTTTCTTAGCTTGAAAACCTACATAATCATCAAAAATCTTTTCCCACATTGATGCAGGTGCTCTAAATTTTTCTGAGCATAGTCCTTTCAAGGCTAACCACTTTTCTTTTTTGATAGCCATACTCTTCCACTTATTTATATTCACTTATCCTCCTTTATATTTTTTATTTGTTCTTTTAACGTCGTGCATACTTTTATTACTTTATCTAATCTATTATCTATTACGTCGAACTTTTTATTAATCTGACTTATCTGTGTTTCTTTTGGATAAAAAAATGTTTCGACTGCTTCTCCAAAGCCTCCTCTTCCAAATGGTTTTTTAATTTTAGCCATCTTGTTTTTCCGCTATAGCTTGTGCTGCCATCTCCTCATCTCTTCTTGTTTTTAATTCGTCATATATAAGTTTAATCGCTAGTGGGTCATCTATTGGATATATCCTATTACCTGATTCTTCTTTTATTGATACTGATGATAATGAAGATACATAACTATCAAAATGTATTGACTCCTCTGTATCACATCCTTCAATATCGTGAATAGGTATGAGAGATAATTGTTCATCTACCTTTTTTATTAGCTCCATAAATAAAGGACTTTTACTCTTGAGCTCAGGTACTAACTTCTTAAAAAATTGACTTCTACTTTTAGTTTGCATTCCCCTCCTAGATATATAAGATGGTAATAAAGTCAAGAAGAATTTACTTGAATTTAATAAATAATAAATTAAAGGTTCGATATGAAATTACTATATGCTTTTATCATATTTGGTTATGTATGCAATGATTCACCTGTTATGGAGGAGCAATGCCACCAAGTATACTTTCCTGGCGTTTTAAGCCGTGCTGACTGCTCTGTAAAGTTCGCCTCTTATATGTCTAGGTATCAGGACAAGATCGCAAAAAATTCGCTATCTATGACCGATGTAGAGGTATATTGTATACCCTCTGATCCCGATAGTGTTGACAAACCTACCAAATTATCTTATTCTATCTTATGAGAACTTATCGTGTACAAGCTAGGGCTTTAGGTAAGTATCTTAACGGCACTGTAAATGCCGTGAGTGACTTAGCAGCTTTAGAGGAGTTCTCTAATAAAGTGAAAGATGGTCGAATACAACCTCAAGAAGAGGTTCTATATACTAAAACAAAGACCTTCGTAACTTATGAGGAACTATGAGTCCAAGAAAAATAGAACTGTTGAAAAAGCTTCAACACGCTGAACACAAGTGGTCATCAGATTTGATGACAAATGGTCGTGTTACTGTTGATATGCATAAAACAGAAACTGATATTAAGTCGATAAGAAATTCACTTAAGTATCAGGATGTACAAGAAACTTTACAAAACTCAGTAGCCATCTCAGCTTAGTTAGTAAAGTATATAAATTTCAATAAAAAGATTAATTTCTTTACACGTTCTTTCGCACTTTTTCATAATGGTCTACAATTTTTTGTAGTTTAGTACGTTTTACTTTTGAATAAGGTAGTATTTCTTTTGCAACGTGGTATGCTTTTTGAAATGAGCAAACCCATCTGTATTGCTGTTTTTTGGAAAGAGTATTATAGTTTTTTCTTTTACTCACGGATCCCACCTTGAATGTATTGTAGATCCACTCTATCATATCTTTGTCAGCCATATTAACTTCCAAACGAATATAATAATACCAATAAGGTCTTGGTTTACCTTTCTTGTGTACATATCTTTGACAATACTCTACATAACCTTCACCATCAAACAGACCTGCAAAATAACTTACGTCGTCTTTTAATAGATAAATCATTTAAGATTACCCCAAGAATTACCTATCTCACAGTCCACAGTAAATGGCACTTTAAATTCTATGGCCTCTTCCATAATCTTTTTAATGTCTTTCTTTTGTTTTTCTAATTTATCTTTATCTAAATTAAAACAAAGTTCATCGTGTATTTGTAAACTTGGTAAGTATCCTGCTTTGTAGCACGATATCATTGCTTGCTTTGTTTGATCTGCTGAAGATCCTTGTATTAATCTATTTAATGCTTTGTATGTGTATGCTCTTTTAATATTATCTGAACCATATTTAGCAACTGCATTCTCGTGTTTCTCTGCAACGTGTAAACCAAAGTCTTTTGTTTCCCACATTTCAAATCTACATTTTCTACCTTTCTTAGTTCTAATAACACCTTTCTCTTGTGCAGTCTTCATACATCTCTCAGATAATTGTTTAACAAAAGGTACGTTCTTATTATATTTATTAATTAAAATATTTGCTTCATCTATGTTTACACCTAAGCTGTTTGCTAATTTATTTTTACCCATACCATACATTAAACCCAAACCAATTGTTTTTGCTTGAGTCCTTTCGATACCTACAAGGTCTGCAACTTCTTGGTGGAAGTCTGCTTCTTTATCTTTGTATGCTTGTACTAATTCATTAGCCCCATCATAACCTTCTCCAACAGATGCTGCATAATGCACAGTCATACGTGGCTCTTGTTGAGAATAATCAAAACTTCCCCATACACAATTTTCTTCAGGTATGAATAAAGATCTTATCTTAGGGCCAAACTCTTTATTTCTAGCGGGCACTTGTTGTAAGTTAGGATTAGACATACTTAAACGTCCAGATACTGTGCCACCATTCTCAGATCTTAGTTGTTGTATCTCACCGTGTATTCTACCATTCTGTTGATATTTCATTATTGATGATAGAAAAGTATTATGAAATTTGTTAAGTTCTCTTGCCTTTAAAATTAATTTTGCTATTTTGTGTGGCGAGTTAAACAACCAATTTTGTGTGAACGATGGCTCTTTTGTTTTCTCTGTTCTTGGATAATCTATTCTTAATTTATCAAAGGCTAAAGCAATATTTCTTGCTTTCCAAATATCGACTTCTATTCCTACAAGTTTTTTTATATCTAATAATAATTTCTTTTCTTGCTGTAGCATTTCTACTTTTAACGATTCTGCTTGTTCTACCTGGACTCTTACACCTCGTTGCCTCATCTTAATTAGTATAGGAAGTAACTCAGACTCAAGATCCCAAACAGTTGTAAGACTTTGCTGTTGTATCTCTTGTTTAAATCTTTGCCATAATAGAAGCGTGAGCCGTGCATCTTGTTCAGCGTAATATCCGACGTGTTCAGCAGGTAACTTCCACATATCTCTCTTTGCATCAACCCCGTGTGCAGCTGCTGCTTCTTTTAAATCAGTCTCAGCTTTTATCTCACCTAAAAAATCTACAGACAATGCATTTAAAGAATAAGAGAATCTATTTTCATCAACCAATGCTGCTGCTATCATAGTATCTATTATAGGCCCATTGACTGTGTAACCTTCACTCAATAACCAACCTACATCGTACTGCGCATTATGAAATATCTTAGGACAAGGTAATTCACATACTTGTTTAATGTATGCCTTAACTTGATCCGGTATCATATTACCACCACCAAAATGTCCAAATGGAAAGTATCCCTGCCAACCTTCTACAGCTACAGCAAATCCTATGATGTTACCTTTTTTCAAAGCCCAACCTGCACCAAGACCTTCAGCAATACCGTCGTCTCTAGTTTCTAAGTCAATTGCTATTTCTCTTGCACCACTCAGATCTTTAAACTCAGATGGTGTTGACCATATATGTTTTTTGAATGTCATTGATAATTGTAAACTCATAAGTTATTTCTAAATAGTTTCAACATAGCTTTGTACGCACCACCACTTTGATAATTGTCATCTTCAGCTTCAGCAATCATTATCGCTCTTCCGATTTCTTTTGCGATTTGCGGGACGATAGAGTTTCCCAATGCTTTAAGTCTGTGTACCCTGCCGGATATCCCATTAGCCACTCTACCCACGTCGGGTTCAAACTCCCACCCTGTGTGCCTCTCTTGGCTACTGCTACGTTGAGGTTCGTTCCTTTCCTTTTGAATTGACTCGGGCCCGCATTGTTCTTGCTGTCGTTCACCGTCGGCGTTGGCCACATTGCCATTGATTGTTTGGCTGCCGTGGGTAAATCTCTCTCTTGTCCCTTGTAACTTCGACCCGAACTGCCTTTCCAATCCCTTGCTTGTGGAGTTGGCCACATCTGTTCTTTGACTGCTAGTGTCAAAGGTTTGCCTCCCTGACTGTACTTCTTCGACCGATCCGTTGCTGAGTCTTGTGTAGGTGTCGGCCACATTATCTGTGGATGTGCTACTTGATCGTTGATACTGATTGGCATTTTCTTCTTTACCTTCATTTGCATTCTCTCCTTTGAACTTGCCCCTCTCTCGCAGTGTGCGTCTGGAGTTCGCCACAATCCATATCCGCTCTCTTTTGTGGGGAGCGCCGATGCCTGCAGCTGGAATATTGAACGCCCTGACTTCGTAACCTTCTCCTTCCAAGTCAGTGCACACATTTTCGAAGACCATACCGTCTTCGATGCTAATAATGTTTCGCACATTCTCTCCAATAATCCACCTCGGCTTAAGCTCTTTGATGAGTCTAAACATTTCCGGCCAGAGATGTCTGTTGTCGTCTGTTCCTTTTCTTGATCCTGCGATACTGAACGGCTGGCAGGGAAACCCACCTGTGATAATATCAATTGTTCCGAGTTCTTTGATAACTTCTTCCCCTTTGAGTTCTTTAATGTCATTGTATATCTTAACTCCTTTCCAATGTTTTTGCAGCACTAATTTGCAGTATTGATCCATCTCACAAAAGGCTACAGTTTTAAAACCGACTTGATCTAAACCATAACTGAATCCACCAATACCACTGAATAGATCTAATACCTTCATTTCTTTTTTAATTTTTTTAATCTTGATATTTCTAAATCACAGTAATGTTTTACTTTTTCTAAATCCTGTTCTCTTCCCTTTTCTAAATATCTTACTATGTATTTAATACACACTCCTTGAAAGAAAGATAAATTGTTTTTAGAAATAAAATCGTAAGGCTGTATGGCATAACCTTTATAATGTCGGCCGCCTATTTGTCTATCCTCTGCTTTCAATAAAGGTTTAAACATATCAACGTCTGTCATTTTTTCCTCGTTCTTGGACATAGATTAAATAATCGGCTCCTAATGGATAGTTATACTTATAGTTTGTTCGTAATAAATGTAAAGACTTTTTTGCTCTTGTTGCACCTGTGTACCAAACTTTTCTTTCATTGGTTTTATCTTCTCTACTCTTATTATGAAAGTTAGCCGGATAGTTTGCTTTACTATATAGGACTACGTGATCTGCCTCATCACCTTTTACCGAGTGTATTGTATCTATGATTATCTTAGGGTCTTTATCTAATTCAGCTTGACCATATCTTTTTAACAATCTAATAAATTGTCTTATCTGTTGTGGTTTAAAATTTCTTCTTAATATCCAATACCAATGTTTTGTTTTAGACTCTGCAGCTAAATCAAGACCACACCATTCTTGTAATGTTTCAAAATCATATTCTTTTAAATCAGGTTCGTTTAACCAAAACTTTTCACCTCTATAATTTGAAGTCTTAAGTTCTCTTATATATTTGTAGAGATTCTGTGCTTGTTGTTTGTTTATTTTTTTTCCATTACTAATCTTAGTCCAACACTTAATTGCATCCCATTGTTTCTCATCAAAACATTTATTATCTTTATTATCTTTAAAATATAATCCTGCATCTTTTGCTAACATCCGTAATTCGTTTACAGATGAATTTATTCTACCTAATATAAACCAAGTGCCTTGTTCTTTACCAAAAGGAAGTTCTTTGAAATTTAAATAGCTTCTTACATAATTATCTATATTGCCGTGTGTATATTCTTTTTCTACACTATCTAAGATACCTCGTCTTATAATCTGTGAGAAATGATGTATAGCTTCTCCAAACCTTCTTGTCTTTCTAAGTTTTACATTACGACCTGGAAAATAATCTGTAAAATAAGTTGGATCTGCACCATTCCATTTGTATATACCTTGATCATCATCACCTGCTAAATAAATTCTTTTTACATTATCAGCCATCTTATAAATGACAGACCATTGTAATGGTGTACAGTCTTGAGCTTCATCCAATATTAAAACATCTAGGGATGGGAACTTTATTTCAGATATTGCTTTCTCTATCATATCATCAAAGTCAATGAAGGATCTGTTACCTCCTGATGTCTTGTAATGTTCGTATGTTCTTATCTTTCTTAAATATATATCAAGACTATCTCGTTTATAGTTTTCTCTTTTGTATCCTTCTATTGGTGATAATAATAAGTTTCTAGATTTACTATACACACCGAGTGACCAATCTTTGTAAGTAAAGTTATCATCTGATAGTCTAGTGTCAGATCTTTTAACAATACCGTTTTGTATTGCAAAGTCGATCATACAATCTTTAGGATCAAATACTTCTTCTTCAAAATATCTTCTACAATAAGTATGTAGAGTTTTAAATCTGCTAAAGTCATCTGTATTAAATTTAGGAAACGCTGTTAAGCTTCTTGCTACTGCTGTGTTTACAGCTTTGTTTGTAAACGAAAGGAAGGCTATATTATTAGGGTTGGTGCCTTTTCTAATATGACCTTTTAAAACTTTTTCAATTAACGTAAATGTTTTACCCGTACCTGGTGGGCCAAATATTTTAATTGTTTTATGTTTTAGTTCCTTTAGTTTCGCTAGTTCTAAATTTGTTTGTGTGGTATTCATTATCAAACTCACTTACAGCATCGTCTTGTTTTTTTACATTCTTCTTAGGTTTAGCATATTCTACAAACTTTGGTAACTTAACTTTCCATACGTTTTTAATGCCATTGAAATAATCTATCCTAACACAGTTTAAAAATCTCATAGCTTCTTGGGTAGAGTTGAATATTTTTTTACGTCTATCTAGGAAATCTTGCAGTGTGGATTTTTTAAAGTAGCAACTATTGTTTTCATCAATGTGAACATAACCATCATTTAATTTTTCAAAACTATCTTCTTCAATATGGTTTTCAAAAAACTCTTTTAATATTGTGTACTGTCTCTCCTCAACAGTATCTACAAACTTCATACTATCGTTCTCACTAGCCATCTCAACAAGTGAGCGCATCATAAGTTCAAAAGGGTTAGGGCCTGATCTAGGTCGTGGTAAGTTCATCCAATAAATTTTATAATTCATTAATTTCTTTTTCCAAGACTTTTCATCAACCATATCCTCAGGAGTTACTGTTATATTCTGTCCTCTAAATTTAAAACTATACAGCATACTCTTTAGATCTTTAGTAAACTCAACATCTTCAAACTCATTAATGATATCTGGGGCCTGTTGATTTAAACCTAATTTTCTTAACTTACATTGTTCCTTATCACATATAGGAACTAAACCATTATACCTTGGCGGGCATTTATAAAAATAATCTTGTGGTTTACTTATTGATTTTAAAACTGTTTGTTCGACTTCATTATCAGGCATTGGGTTAGTAAAGTATTCTTTATTTTTTTCTATAAGGTGCTGCCTCATATCTACTTTAGAAATTTTGCCATCGTGTTCTTTGTATTTTAAAACAGCAACATTGAATAACATATCGTTACGATGATTACCTGACCATCTTTCTCTCATTAAATTTTGAACGCAAGGTGGATACTCACTGTACAATGATTCATCAACAGGAGATTCAACTTTGATATTTTTAAGTTCTTTATACGTACACAGTTTTGTTTTTGCTAATTCAATAAAAGCACCTATGAGTAATCCATTTCCGTTAGCATCAAAAGCGTGCTCAAGAGTTGCGTGCATTTTAAAGTAAGGCATATTCACACCTTTATCTTGTGTAGGAAAAACTTCTTTACTTCCAAAGTATTTATTATTCCAATCATCTAGTATCTCAGAAGCTTCAGATCTTTCTGTCCATTCTTTGAAAAACAAAAACAAATGTAAGCCACCTGATTTAGATTTAATTGCTACAAGTGGTAAATTAAAATTCTTTATTATATCTGTATATTTTTTTGATGAGTAGTCTGCATAGTTTCGTGGATCGATATCAATGCACCCCCACTTAACTTTATTGTCTTTAATTGGAAAGATACCTATCCTTTTCTTACCATCTAAATGTAGTTGCCATAACTTATCATTAACCTTTTCATAAGCTGTTATGGTACGAGCCTCCTTCTTGTTTGCCTCAGAGACCTCTCCCGTAAGAGAGGTCACTAAGTGCTTTGAAAGATCTCCGTCAAATAATTGCAAAAGATCTTTTATCATTAGAACGGTGTTGAAGAGTTGTTAACTTTTTTAAGTTCTTTATTATCTTCGTTAAATTCTATTTTACCGAAAATATCACTCTTCATTGCACTTTCGTAAAAAGTTTTAGTATGTTTCAAAAGATCAAGATCTTTATTACCATCTAAATATTTTTCGAAGTCAATCACCCAACCATACCAAGAGTTTTGAGAGTTAGACTCTTTGGTTGTCGTCATCTTATAGACTGTCGACCAATATGGTGGTTTGAATGAACCTTGTCCATTTTTTCTTGGTACTCTTCTTGATTCCATCATTGAACACCAAGTCTTAGACTTTTTCTTTTGTGTAGACTTCATCGCAATAAGCGCTTGCTCTACTGGCTGAAAGTTTTTGTCTAAAATATAAACAAAGTGATTACCTGTATCTTCGACATAATTGCCATTAGGTAATCTATCTTTATTATCATCTGATCTAGATGTCTGACTCATAATAGACGGATCAGTATGAATTTGTACAGGTCTACCTATACTTTCACCTTTGTCTTTCCACTCATTGAAAGTATTGATAAACAAACAAGGCACTACATAGATACCTTCCTTACCTTTCCATACGGTACCGGAAGTTTCACTATATATGTCCCCCTGTTTTGCTGTCTCTATATACTTGCCATCACTCTCGTCTAAGACAGGTGAGTTAGCATATAGAATTTTAAGGATAGGTAGTTTCTGATCACGTGCTGTGACGAACTCACTACCTTGACCCTCTGCTGCTTCTAAATCTATTTTAGAAGGAAGCGGTGCCTGCTTTTTTACTTCTACCTCTTTGGCCTGAGGTTTTTGCGTTTGTGCGTTCTGCATTTATTAGTCCTTCGTTATTAATTTGGTTTTGTCTTTTATAAATATCCCAAACAAATCGTGTGGCACATCTTTGCCATTTTCAATTTGTTCCTTCACAAATCCACCGAGTGTACTGTGATGCACGTGGGTTTTTTGTTGTACCGCAAAACCTTTTGTTTTAAGATCCTCAACTAAAGATCTAGCTTCGTTATCTTGCTTCATACCAAATGAAAGATTGACATCATTTTTAATAAGGTCTTCAAATCCATTAGTACGTAACCAAGTAAATGCTTGATCTGTTTTCGAGGCCGGTATTCGTGCCAAGTATTTCTTACCTATTTCAACAGATGAACCATCTGCTAATTTAAGCATCGTTATACCTGCTTTCCGCATTAAGTTTGGAATAGTGTTCTCAGAAAGGTTGGACTCAACATCTTTTTCTTTTTTCAGTTGATCTTCAATCGTCTTTATTTTTTTCTGAGTTGCTATTAACTTATTGCAAGAATCGGCTATATCACTTGATAAGCCTGTATCGACCGCAATGGTCGACTCTTGTTCTAAATCCATAGAACCTCCTTGATTCGAACTTATAAAGTTTTAATTGATTTTGTAAAGGATAAAGTTTATTAAGAGGTATGAAAGGCTTAGAACAAATTTGTAAAACCAAACCATATCAACATCAAATCAAAGCTTTACAATATGGACACAACCATAAGTTGTATGCATATTTTATGGAGATGGGTACAGGTAAAACTAAAGTTGCTATAGATAATGCTAATTACTTATACGATATAGAAGAGATAAATGACGTTGTAGTTATAGCACCAAACTCAGTTTATAGAAATTGGGAAGATGAAATTTATACTCATTCTAAAAAAGAACCTAAGATATTTGTTTGGAAGCGACATAACACAGCTAAGTTAGAGAAATATCAATATGACGATTTCTTTTTTCTTTTAATGAATGTCGAATCATTATCAAGATCAAATGGTGTTGGTTATAAATTTTTAAAAAAACATTTGATGAAGAGAGGTAAGAATACTTTGTTGATTGTAGATGAAAGCACCACAATAAAAAATAAACAAGCACAAAGAACTAAGACATTATGTGAGTTAGGTAAACTTGCTAAATACAGAAGAATATTAACAGGATCACCTGTTACTAAATCACCTTTAGATTTATATACGCAATGTGAGTTTCTAAGTAAAGATTGTTTGGGCTTCTCATCCTATTATACATTTAGAAACAGATATGCAATTATGAAAGAAATATTTGTTAATGGTTTCAATCAAAAGTTTCCTATTAAATATATTAATCTTGAAGAGCTAGAACAGAAATTAAAATCATTTTCATACAGATGTAAGAAAAGTGAATGTTTAGATTTACCTGACAAGATACCATCACAAAGAACAATAGAGATGACCCCTGAACAAATAAGAGTTTATACAAAACTTAAGCGAGAGGCGAGGGCCGTGATTGAAGATAAAGAGGTCTCGTTTACTAACAAGCTGACCGAGATTATAAAATTACATCAAGTGTGCTGTGGCTTTTCTAAGACAAATGACGGTGAAGTTATTACCTTTGGACAAAACCCTAAGCTGAAAGAACTTAAAAGGATATTGGCTGAGACTGATGAGAAGAGTATAATATGGGCAAACTATATACACAATATTAAAGAGATAACTGAAATGTTAAAGGAGACTTATGGACAAGAATCTGTGGTTTCATTATTCGGAGAAGTTAGCATCGAAGATAGGACAGATAGTGTTAAACGCTTTCAGAATGATTCTAGATGCCGTTTCCTTGTTGGTAATCCTAGTGTTGGCGGTTATGGTCTCACCCTTACTGCTGCTGGGAATGTTATATATTTCTCTAATAGTTACAATCTTGAGCATAGGGAACAAAGTGAAGATCGTGCTCACAGAATTGGGCAAGAAAAATTCGTAAACTATATTGATTTAATTGTACCTAAAACTATTGATGAATTAATACTGAAATCATTAAAAAATAAAAAGGCTTTGTCAGAAGAAATATTAGGAGATAATATTAAGCAGTATTTTGTTTAAGTTTATAATACTGATCAACTCTCTCTAACCATTTATCTTCAAACTCTTTTAATTTTTCTGCATCCATTTCAAATCCTTGATACAGTTTATCTTTTGTGCATATCGCTATTAAACCTTGTTCTATTGGGCCATATTGTTTTTTATGCGCTAATGAATATGCTGCTATTTGAAAATAGTAATCTTGAATCCATTCTTCTCTTTTAGGTTTATTAGATTGTTTAAAATCTATTATAGTTGGTTTGTCTTTATATAGTCCAACTAAATCTGTAGATCCTGCCCATCTATCTTCATAGGATAGGTTGACCTCATTACCCCACACTATTTTCAAAGGTTCTAAGTTTAATATTATTTGATGAGCCATCATTCTAGCAAGAGCGCCATCATCTGATAAATTTAAATAACCCACACCATTAATGTATTGTTCTAATACATAATGCATCTCTGTTCCTCTAAGAGCTGCTTGTTGAGTTATTCTAGCAGCCTCTTGATATCCTTCTCGTTCTCGCCATCGGTCAAGTGCTTCTCGTTTTTCTTTTGATTGTGTTGCTGATAGAATAGTAGTAACTGATGGGATTTTCTTATCTCCGACATTATAGGTTCTTGCACCATCACCGTCATTCCTAGTAAGATTTTTGTAAGCATATTTATCCTCTCGTTTTAGATCTGTTATAAAAAATTTAGTTTCTGTTTTGTGTAACTGCACACACTCTTTTAGAATATTTTAATTATCATTGCAATAATTAAACCTACCATTGAGGTGATTAAAAAGCCCGTACTTGTTATCAATATCTTTTCTATTCTGTGTATATCAGTGTGTAGATCATTAATTTTTTTGTTAGTTTCTCTTTGCATAATTTGACAGAGTTTCTCGTGATCCGAGATTCTTTGGTGTGCTAATTGATCTTTATTATTAATTTTTTTTGGCATCTAATATTCCACCTTTTGCAAGTGACCTAGATGCTATACCTTGTAACAATGGATCATTACCTGCTAATGCCATTCGTGAGCCTTGTCCTGAAGTGCCACCAAAACCACTGAAACTTTGTGGTGAACTTACATTGATATCAGGTAAGCTTGGTAATTGTCTTGCACTAGATACTCTGTCTGCTTGTGTTCTATTTATTTGAGCATCAATATCTATTAACTCAGCGTTATTGAAATCGTTTAATCTTATATTTGCTCTATCTCTTTCTGCATCATCTATGTAACCTTCTTTGTACATACCATTTACTAATCCTCTAAATAAAAGAGCATAATTATTTGCTTTGTCTGCCTCATTTTTAGGATTTCTTTTAAAACCTTTTGGTAAATCTTTTGCTCTAGGAAATAATAATCTATTTGTTTTTGGATTTGTCAAAGCTTTAGCTGTCATCCAAGGGGCAGTTAAAATGAACAATGATGCAAAAGGTAATCCTGCAAATCCAGCTGCACCTGCTAAACCAACTTGTCCTGCAGTTGCCATACCTGGTGTTACCATTTGTAGAATATTTCCAGCTGCACCTGCTTGTTTCAATTGAATAAGTACACCACCTGGAATACCACCAAGATTAGAAAGATCACCTTGAGAGAAAGCAATTTGTGTATTTAAATTTTTCAATCTTTTAAAATCTTGATCACCTAATATAGTTTTTGCTAATTTACCTTCTTTCACAATTAAATCATCAAATTTTTTCTTACTTATTTTTGGTGTACCAAATTGTGCTTCTCCTACTCTTAATTTAGACGCAGGCCCCAATATGTCAGTTACATAGGCTCCTTTTAATGCTTCTCTTAATTCTGTTGCTCTTTCTTTTGTTAATAATGCTGTACCATCAAAAGATTTTAATTTTTCTGCTTTATTTATTTGTTCTAATAATTCTTTTGCTACTGTTCCTGATTTTGTTGCTACAATAGATCTATAAGCACCATCTATCGCTTGTCTTGTTTTAGGATCTCCTGCTGTCATAATACCTTTAATAACACCAGTTCTAAAAATATCCTCTCCTTCACTAAAAAACTTTTTAGCATTCATAAAAGCCTGACCTGCTTCACTACCTAATATTCTTTTCATATCAGCACTCTTAAGCATTTTGTCTATTTCTTTTTTTGCATCCATTAAATTAGCCGCTAGTTTATTTTGACCTTGTGCTACTGCTTTTGTTATTTCCTCATTTATTTCACTTTGTGCAGCAATCAATCTTCTTACTGACATTGCATTTCCTGCAACACCTGTCACATTTGGATCAGCAAAATTTTCCGCAATTTTTACAAAAGGTGTTCTTCTTGCAGTTGACATATCTGCTATATCTTTCAAAATTAAGTTTGTTACCTTTTGAAAAGGAAACATAGGCGCGTCAGCATTTTTACCTGCTATTTTAAATGCGTTTTCATAATTAGCTTGAGATAATTTTTTATGTAAAACTCTTATCCCATCAACTTTACCACCTGTTTGTGTTAATGAATCAAAAAGTAATTTAGCTGTTTCTTCAGGTTGATGTTGTACTGCAAATGATTTAACAAAATCATCAGCAAGAGAATCACCTATCTCTAACATAGAAGCATATCTTTTTGTTATTGCACCACCACCTATTAAAGATTTTTGTGAAATGTTTTCTATAATTTCTAATGCTCTATTATTTGTTTTAACACCTGTTGTTAGACCTTGTTTTGCTTCTTCTGCCGCAGACAATAATGTAGGCTCAACTTCTGTTGCTTTAACAGATGCATTTTCGAAAGAATTAAATTTTACTCTTTCATTTTTTGGAATATTACTTAAATCGTCAGATTTAGTAAATTCGTCTAATAACTTATTGTATTTAGTTTTATCACCTTTAGCAGCAGCATTTTGTAATAAAATTGTTCTTGATTTACCGACTAATGCTTTCTCTGCTAACAATGCTCCTTCTAAAAGTTTAGGATGCTTCATTGGCATAGAAAAACCTTTTGATATAACCATCGCTGCTTTAATACCTAATGGAGCACCAACGATTTCTGCTAAGGCACCTTCAGTTGCACCTCTTACAATTTCTTTACCAACGTTTTCTCTTGGATCAAATGTTTGTGCAATCGCAGCACCTGAGCCACCACCGGCTGCAGATCCTAATGCAGATTTTGCTAATTGTGTTAAAAATGGTCTTGCTAAAAAACCTGCTCTAGCCGCAATCGCAGGTAATGCTAAACCTCCTGTAGCAACGGCACCACCTATTGATAGTCCGGCTTCTAATACTAATCTACCAAATGCAGGTGTTTTAAAAAAATTTTCTGTTTCGTTCTCAGCTTCACCTGTAACAAGATTATCAGCTTTCAAACTTTCTGCTGTATTTTGTATTTCCTGCATTTCAGAATATGTAGGAGTATCTCCTTTAATATCTACTATTCCTACACCTTCTACATTTATCTGTCCCATTAATTAATCCTCTCTCCATTTAAAGCATAAGTTGGTAAGTTTGGATTATATATTATATTCGGATTGTTACCAACTGTAGATCCATATATTGGATCTGCTGCTATATCTTGTGCTGTTAATTCAATATCTACTACACCACCTGGGCCTAGTCTGTCTTCAATCGATCTTAGTTTCGACATTGCAGTCGCCATTTTAGCTCTAACAATATCAGGTCTATCTGTTATTGATGGAAGTATCGCATCAAAACTTGCTTCCTCTAATGGGCCTACTTGTGCACCCCTAAGAACCGCTATGGCTTCTTTTCTAAAATTTTCTAACTCAGTATCAAGTCTAGCAATCTCAGGATTTAAACCTAAGTAAGCAGACATTCTTCCTATTCTTCCTTTTATAGGCCCTGTTGGAGTATCGTATTTATCTAATAAAAAATTGATTGTTCTTGCTGATTGAAATGTTCCTGCTCTCTTTGCAGACTTTTCTCTTTCTCCTGCAGTAGGTTTGTCGGCTATACCTACAATAGCGCCGTTCTCTATTTTAACAGATACTCTATCTTTCGGATTAAAACCTAATTGTCTTTTCTCAGATTCAGTGGCTTGTCTAATACCTTTTGTTGTCTTTTTTAATTTTGATGCAGCAATTAAAGTTTGTGGAACTTTTGATAACCCTGTACCCAAATCTCTGAATGTAGATTCTAATATAGATTCACCTGGTCTTTGTGTTCCTTTTAATAAATCACCTGCAACAGTTAAACCTAACAATGCTTTTTCTTTTGAAGATAATCCACCTGTTTGAAATTTTTGTACAGATAAAATACCATCACCTGTTTGAACTTGAGGTTTATGTTTTTGAAAATATGTTTTTCTAAAAAGTTTTCTGCTAAGGACTGTATCCATATTACCTCGTTAATTGGTAAGCTGAATATGCTCCTAAACCTGCTCCTAATGCTTGTGATAGTGGATTTGCACCTGGAGCTGTAGTCGCTGTAATCGAGCTTTGTGTTGTTGGTAAATTTGTCATAATTCCTTTTAAGAACTCTATTCTTTGGAAAGGCTCATACGCTCTTTGTAATTGTGTTTGTCTTTGCGCCTCTAATCCTGTTTGACCAATACCTCTTTGAACTGCACCTGCTTGCAACTGACTTTGAATATCCATCATACCCATTTGTTGTTGCTGTGCTCCTAATGCACCTAATAATTGACCCGCTTGTAAACCTGTTGCTTGTTGTTGTTGAGCTGCACCTAAAGCTGTTTGGAAACCTTGTGCTCTTGCTTGACCAATACTTCCTAATCTTGCTCTCTCTAATTCTGCTGAAGCAATTCCTTGTCTGCCACCACCAAAAGCACCCGATGCTACAGCGTTTGCTGATAATGTATTTTGTGCTATTTGTGCTTGTCTGTTGATTTCATCAGTAACGTAACTTTCATAAGGATTAAAAAATTGTGAAATGTTTGGTGCTTGAGTTGCAGGTAATACAGCACCTATACCGGCAGTTGTTGTTGCTGAACCAACTCCTGTTTGACCCGCTTGTTGAAACGCTGCTTGTTCAAGAGCCGTGGTCGGTGCAACTTGAATACCTGGTAATGATACAGGTTGTGCTGCTAATTTTGCTGCTTGATCATAGAGGGCGAGCTTTCTGCCTTCTACTTCAGGTGCTTCTCTTGCGATATTAACTTGTGTTCCTGATGTGGAACCACCGCCTCCTCCTGAATTTGATCCAAATATAAAACTCATTTTATCTCCTTAGTATATAAATATCTTTTCACTTTATAACCTTTGTCACCTAAAAAATTTAGCCAACCTGGTCTTGCGTGTAAAGCAATTTTTTTACAATCATTTTGTACAGCAATATGACCTAACATTTCTTCAACCTCATCTTGCCATAACTCTCTTTTCTCTCCCTTTAACAATATGACTTCAACTTGTTTATAGTTTGGTAACTTCGTTACTCTAGTTACAAATACTCCAAAGACTTTATACTTTTCTCCGTCATCAGAGCCAAACATCATAAACAACTGAAACCTGTTGTTAAATATTTCTTTTTTCAGGTGATCCAAACTCATAGGATTACCATCGTGTTTCAAACCCTCTTTTAACATAAACTCAACTAAGGGCCAAAATTTCATCAACTCTTCAGAAGCTATGTGAGTTACATTAACTTCTTTTTTAATTTTTTGTTTCTGTGCTTGCATTTACTAAATCGAATATCCTTTTAAATTTTTTTTGTTGATCATAGAAAAAATCAGCCCCTGCTTTTCTCATTGATTTATAACTCTTAGGATCTCCTCCTGATAATATACCTGCACCTAAAACTGCATCTGCTCTTGATACAAACTCACCATCTGCTAATTGTGCAAGCATTGTATCCTCATCCTTATCTCCATTACCTGAGCCATCTTCTACATAACCTGTTGCTCTAACATAGTTTGTAGGATCATTCTCGCTATGGTCAGATTTTGATGGTAAATAATTTACACCACCTTGATTAAATTTTTTTATACCTGCGATACCACCTGTACTGAATGCATAAATATCTCTTGATGCAAATACATCACCCATAGGTACTGCTTGTGATTGTATAGGAGCGAATCCATCACCTAATTTTTCAGAAGCTTTCTTATATGCCTTATCGTAATCTTCATCTGTAAATGGTGGTTCTATATCTTCATCGCCTGAGAATAAACTTTGAACTAAAGGTATACCGACTGTAGCACCAACAAATTTTTGTGTGCCTGATAATTTATCATACTTCTCTTTTGCAGATGCTAAAATTCCTTTATCTTTTGCTAATTCATCTACATTATAAATATCTTTATCATCCAATGCTTTCGAAAGTAATTCTCCTCTTTCCATACCTGGTAAAGCTTCATCAACTGTACTGAAACCTTCTATTACACTAGCACCTTTCTTTGGATCACCTTTCATAATATTTGGAATCAAATCACTATCTGAATAATTTGATATTCCATCTGAGGCATCAGCAAACATACTTGCTTCTTTAGGGGCCATAATACCTACTTTCCCTGCAGGAACGTTACCCGCATCCATTGCTGCTTGTACTTGAGGTGACACAGCTTGTTTACCAAAACCTAAAGTAGAAAAGGCAGATCCTTGTCCTATTCTACCTAAACCCTGACCTGCTGTTACACCTGGAATTTTTCCTGCTGCAGCCAATTGTCCAAAACCATATGATGCACCACCAACAATGGCAGCATCTCTCAATGCTCTCTTTGTTGATTTACCTCTTAATTTTTGAACGCCGAACGTTGCTAATGCTATAGTAAATGGATCCATAATTATTTATATATATAGTAAGACTATTTTACTAAAGGTGAGAGAGGATATCAATATCCCTACGTTTTATTGGATTTCTTAATAAACTCCTGTAATAACTTACCTTGATATGAATGCATACCAAAATGCTCAATGTGTTCATCACATATAGCGTGTATTTTACCACCTATGTCTGTCCACAGCTTACAGAAATAAAAATCTTCTCCTGTATAAGTCTTGTCCTCAGGATTATGCCAAGAATCAAAGAAATTATAAAAATACTTTTTTTCCTCTAATTTACCATTAATCATAGTCTGTTGTTTAATTTTCTTTTCAGGATATTCTTTAATCATTTTTTCGAATACCTCTCTTTTAATCATCATCATACCTGTAGGCCCTCTTTTAATTTGTAGAAAACCTTTATCTATCGTAACACTTTCATTATCCATTAGTTCTATTGGAAAGATTAACCCCATAGTTCTAGGATCATCATCAGGTCTTTTTTTATAATCCAAATCAAATTTATTTCTATTAAATGATTTCATTGGATATGGTATGACAGTAACATCGTGTGGTGAATCATATAACCTAAATACACTTCTAGGTGAGAAAGCAATATCAGAATCTATAAATAAAAATTGTTTATGGTCTGTTTGTAAAAACGCATCAACACATAAATTTCTACCTTGTGTGACTAAACTACTTTGCATTATTTGAAATGTTATATTTACATTATGTAATAAACATTCTTTTTGTAGATCTAAACAAGATTTCATATAGTGTAGATCACATCCTGAATGCACCGGTGTGGCTACAAATAATGAATCTCCTGTTCTCTTAATTTCCTGTATCTTTTTCTCTTTGCTCTTTTGCGTTTCTTCTAGTTTCATAAGTTACTCCTTTTATAAACCTTTTCCAAAAATTAGCAATATGCTTCCAATCATAAAAGGTTTTGTAATAATGTTGTTGTAATTTAAGATGATTTGTTAAATCTATATTTTTAAAAGTATTTTTAGTATCTAATATAGATTGTTTGGTTAATACCTTTAAATAGTCTTTATCTTTAGTATAAGGCATATAGATTGGAAACTCAGTGCAAGTTTCAGGTATAGCGCCTAAATTAGTTGTGATTAAAACAAGTCCGGCAGCTAATGACTCCATAGCAGATATACAGAATGTTTCTTCCCAAGTAGATGGATGAACATTTACATCATATGTATGTAATATATTTACTAATTGAGCGTGAGGCATATAACCTTTATAATTTACATTCTTAATAGATTTGGCCTTTTCATATAATCCTTGAAATGCTTTATCGTTTTCCGAATGAAACTCATTACCATATATAATTGTACTAGAATAAACATCTAATGATATATCTTCATCATCTTCTAATTCTTTCATAACTTCTAGAAGAACATCTAAACCTCTCCAAGGTGTAGAGAAATATATCATTTTAAGTTTATCTTTTTTCTTGAACTCAGTCTTGTAAACTAACTCGTCATAGTCAATTGCATTTTTAATAACCACAGATCTAGTATCAGGTACATCAAATGCTTTTCTATACTTCTCGTAAGACCAATGTGAATTGAATACATAGTATTGATATTTATCGTGATTACTTTTTTCTTTAAACCAAGGGTATATGTTTGGTTGATCCCAATTATTTTTGAGCCATAGTATATTTGGTATTCTTGGATGTAAGGGATCTTTTTCAGGAACCGAAGTTGTAATTTGTACTTTATCTAATAATCCTTTAGATACATATTTTTTTAAATAATCGTATTGAATTTCTGTTCCGCCTGCTGGCTTCATTAATCTGCTTTTCCAAAAACTTTTAAAGAGTCTACAAGAATCTCAACATCTTGTTGAAAGTCATCGGCAGTTGTGTCTGTATTTGCATTTGCAACATCAGCATCAAACTCAGCTTTATTTGCATATACTTTTCCTGATCTTTTATGTTTAATAATTTCTTTTGCTTTAGCTTCTACAACAGGAACTCTTTGACCATTTATAATTTTATATTTCATTAGCGACCTTGGCCTCTATAACGTTTACGTTTAGGAACTCTTTTACTATATTTCTTTGCGTGACGCAACGGTCTTTTTCTAGGCTTATCTCTTACAAAAGTTATTACACCGATGTTGGCTTTTTTCTTAGCCATTTTCCTGAGATCTATCTAGTTGTGCGTAACTTATTATACCCTGTATTTCATTGGCTGTACCTGCTGTCATTTTCAGAATATCACCCTCTTCTAAAACTAAGGTTTGTGTAATTAAGTCTAACGTTTCATTTGCAGGTATGGCTTTACCCCTTATTCTAAAAGTTGCAGAGGCAGACGTATCAGTTACTTGTACTGATAAATTTACAGGACTACTTGATGTATTATCAACTTGAATTTGTTTAACTAATAATCTCCCGCTAGATGGGGCAGTTAGCACATTTGTGGTACCTGTGGTTGTAAGATTAATACCTGCGTTTTTATATTGTATTGTCATTGTAAAAAGTATGAAAAAGCATCAGCTTCTTCTTTTGTTTCTCTTTGATAACTTGTATTTAATTGATTTTGCAAACTCTCAATTGCTAAGTTTATTTGTCTGAATGATTCAGAGGAAAACTCAGCAGGTGGTTCAGGTATGAATACTTGTACTTTAGCCATTATCTCTTTCCATCTGCGTTTGCATCAAATCTAAACAAACCATATCTCCAATTATTAGAAACTTGATCTGCTGATATTTTTATTGCTGCCAATCTACTTCTTGCTCTTGTATTCACTTTATCAGTAGTTGAACTAATTGTAAAAGGCCCTAATGGTGAAACTGACTGTGAGTCATTTGGATATCTTCTCAATAAAATTGTTACATTGCAAGTGCTATTTAAATATTTAAAGTCAGGCACAAATCTATTCATACTCATAAAGTATTCTCCATCTCCGTCAATATCTAAATCAAAATCACCTGACTCAATTGAAGATGCGATGGCCGAGGTTACAGCACCTGTAGTAAAGTTTCTAACTTGGTTAGTTCCTTTTTCGTGTTCATATAAAATAGTAGATCCGGCTGTTGCACCACTTATTGTAGGGAAGGTTGGTATTCTAGTTGTAGAAAATTCTGTAGCTCTTGGTAAAGGAAATACACCACTTGTCTCCCAAGATGTTCTGTTTAAACTTCCTGTAGTCCAAACGTTTTCAGCATAATTAAAAGTTACAACTCTATCATTTTGTGTTGCAGACGATTTTGGATAAAACCAATTTATTTCTGAAAATAAAGGATTATGTCCTGTTGCTATAAGTTCACTACCGCTATCTAAATTAATTCCTAAATCCCCTGCTTGTGTATCAAAAACAAAATCTTCAACTGAACAAGGTAATGATTTTACTGTTCCGTCAAATACATAAAAGCCACCACTATTAGACATCCAAAACACCATACCATTTGCATAGATAATTGCATTCTGACCTGCTAATCCACAATCTGAACCTACTTGCCTAATTGAAAATGTAAAAGGTGGCCCGACAAATTGCATTAAGTATGCTGCTCTATCTGTAACTACTAAGGTGTAATCTTTACCTTGGACACCTCCAACTATCTTTGTTCCTTGGTCTATTTGAAATGTTCCTGCAGTATTTGTTGATGTTGGGGCATACGTATTAAAATCTTCTTGGTCTGAAAACCTTATAAACATTTTATCTTGTGTCGATGTACTGCCTATCGTAGTCTCTGTTCCTAAAAAAATTAAATGTCTATCTCTATCAGAAACTAAAGTTTTCACAGCAGCAGTTGGAGCTCCTGTAATTAATGCTGCTCTCGTTTCAAGTGGATTAACAGCACCTGGATTCCAACTAAAAGTTTTTCCATTGTGGATTGTTGCAACTAGTATTTGACCAAAGTTATCTAATGACCATTTACCTGGATCAAGTAATATTCCTGATGAAGGTCTGATAGTTCCCCAAGTGCTTAAGTTCCAAGTGGATACACCCCAACCATATTGAAAAGTTTGAAAAGTTGGCCCAACTGTTTCATAAGGTTTAACGTCAACGTTACCTGCTGCTGTCATTCCTGAACCGGATTCAGTTGATTGCATTTGCACCACAAAAGCATTTGCTGTATTCGACTGTACTTCGTAAGTTACTGATGTGAAGTTAGCTGCTGTAAAACCCGTAGCACCACCACCTGGTAAAGTTATGTTTGAAAACAACAAAAGATCACCCTCAGTTAATCCGTGAGAAGTTTTATTTACCGTAACATTGGATGAACTAGTTGTTGAAGTTAAAGTGCAAGTAGCAACCGTAGATCTTAGAGGGGTTACGTCATAAAAAACACCCCCTGCATTTACTGTTAATAATTTACTTGTGCCTATTGCAGTATACTTATTACCTTCAAGATCACTCCAATTATGAGTTTGTCTTCCAGCTCCTGCTAATTCACTAGAATTAATTTGCTCCCAACCACCTATTTTTTCAGGTGCCCCATATCTAAATCTTACATTATCTCCATCTTGCCATTGCCCTTCAGCCTGCGAAGCTGTGGCTTGCTTATTAAATCCTGGGACTAATGTTATTTTTTTTAATGCCATTACAACATTATAATATACCTAGCGCTTCTTATAAACACCTGGTAAACCTAAAAATTCCCTACCATCATAAGCATTTGCTTTAGGATCTTTTAAATCATTATAATGTAAAAACACTTGGCCACATAATTCGCCCTCGAATTTGTTTCTCCAATGTTCTTGATTTACACCATCATATATTAAAATATCACCTGGTTCTAAATTCACCTCTGCGCCATCTAAATATATTGGCCAAGGATCACCACCTAAATTTAGTGTTGCTGAGTATTTACAAGATGATCTATCTTTGTGTTTTTCTAGTACAGCACCTTTTTGATATAATCTAGTATATGAATAAGTCTCAACTAAATCTGTATTGAAATGATGTTCTATTATTTTTTTTAAATCTGAAAGTACAACTTCAAAAGCAGGATCACTATAGCAACTGAAACAATCATTAATAACTCCGTCACCCCACACTCCATATAATTCCATCTTAGTTGGCATCCATCCATCTGTCAAAGTTCTTTTATATATTTTTGATCTCATACATAAATACCTATATAAAAATCCTGCAAAGTCAGGTTGTAATACTCCTTTAATTAATTTGTTTTCAAAATTCACGTTTAAATCTTTCAGTTGGTGATTTACCGTTTATTGTTATTTTATCAAAGAAAAATACAAGCGTTAATCTTTCTTCGTCATTTGGCATCCAATAATTTGTTTGTGTATGTAAGTTCGAGGCATCATAAAAAATAAGTCTGTTGTATACATTTTTTATTTCTGCAGTTTTCTCGTGATTACTGTAAAGTTCTTTTAATCCTTCAACAGCATCATCAGGATCTATTTCACCTCTACACAATGAAAATTTAGTATCATAATTGAATGAGTGCTGTTTTTCTTTTTTAACTCTAAAAAAGGATGTGCCTGAATCAGGATCAGGATTTTTGTTTAAATAAACTAAACCTGCTAATAATGAATTACCATCAAGATGAATGAATCCTTTATTTGCCCAATGGTCTTTATCTTTATGAAATGGTTTAATTTTTTGAAATTGCATAGAAGAAGTAAATTCCCAACTAGCTTCATTGAACATACATCCTAAAGTAAAATTAGAAACATAATTATATAAAGGAAAATTTATTTTTGACATTTGTTCTGACCTAACACCTGGATATCTTCCCCAAGGTCTTTCAAATCTTTGACTATTAGCAAAATCAACAATAGCATCAGGATCTTTAAAAAAGTTATCTACAATAGATATCGGAAACTTTTTAAGTTCTGAAAATAAAGTATCGTCTGATTCAATTTGTTTTGTTTTCATTTAAATGGTGCTCCTGAACTCCATAATACTAAAGATAATCTTTTTCCGCTAGTGACAGGATGAACCTTATGCCACATATAAGAAGGAAAAACAACTAATGATCCTTTGTTTCTTAATTCTTCTATAATTAATTTATTAGGTTTATCAGGTGTAGTATTTCTAAAATCTATTTCAAACTCACCCCCTTCATAATCTTTTCCATCACTTAATGATAGTGTGACTGACAGCTTTCTCATTTTACCTTTTAAGTTTCCTGTTTCATAAGGTTTAACGTCAGTGTCCATATGCCAATTATAAAATTTACCTGGCCCATATGTTGTAAATTGAAACTCTTCATATGTATTAAAGTGATAATTCCAACCTGCTTTTTTGTTTGCTTCTTTAATGAAAGGAACTATCTCATTGTAAAGCCAAAATTTATTTAACCAAAAAATATCTGAATCTCTAATTTTAGTATCTTCCTTGCCACCTGAAATAGTGCCTAGATTTAATTTATCTTTAGGTACCTCATTTATAATATAATCACAGACTTGCGGTGACAAAGCTTTTTTCCAAACCCAATATCCATATTGAAACATTTAACTTACCAATTTATTAATTTCAGGAAAATAGCAATATTTTAAATTACCATAATCCAACATATATTTTATATCATATAGATCCTCTGCTAAAGTCAAGCCTGACATATTAAGACTTGTGTTTAATAACAGGGGTAAATCATACTTAGTTTTATATGCTTTTAGTAAGTTATAAAAATGTTTATTTTGTTTTTCATTAACAGTTTGTATTCTAGACATACCATCATTAGACATAATAGTAGGCATATCTTTTTTACATTTAAATACATAAAGCATATGAGGTGAATTACCCTCAATCTCAAAGTAATCAGATGCATACTCTTCCATTACAGCAGGTGCAAAAGGTCTGTACCATTCTCTTTTTTTTATTTTATTTATTTTTTCTTTAGCGTCTTCTGCTAGTGGGTTAATAACTAAAGATCTCCCACCTAATCCTCTTTGTCCTTGTTCTGATCTACCATTAAATATTCCCACAGGTTCTGTGTGTGCTAATTTTGCAACATCATCATATGTGCAATCACTTACCTTTCTGCCTTTGAAAATGTTCATATCATATTCAGGTTCAAATCCTAAATAAATGTTATCTACTTTTAAATCACCTTTTAAATATCTATTCGCTACACCTAATGTGATACCTTGATCATTACACATAGGATCTACTTTGAAACCTTTACGTTTTCGCATTTGTGTATTTAATAAAATATTCTGTGCTACACCTCCTGTAAAAGTAACATTCTTTTGAGGTAAAAATTCACCTATTTCTTTCTCCACAAATTTTTGCAAAGTGTTTAAAAAATCTTGTGTAAATTGATCAGTTCTATTTTCAGTTAATTTAACTGCTGATAAGTTTTGATTAAACTTGTTTTCTAAATATCCTTTTCTTATAGCAGAAAAGTAATCAGGTCTAAAATTACCATATGTTGATAAAGCCATTGTTTTACCTGTTAATATAAAAGGTCGTCTTGCAGTTGGAAATAAACAATTTGTTATTGATTCGTATACATTACCTATACCGTGATGATTTTTTATCTTCCAATTCATATTATCAGTAAAAGGGTGTACGTCAGCAAGAGTAAATAATCTTTTTTCAACAACGTGATCATTTTTATACAACGATTCTTGTTCATAATAATCATTGCCCTCCCAATGCTTGTGGTCTCCACCACCATCAATTATAGCAAAATGTTCGTTATCTCCTGTTGTAGCTTTAGCACAATACATATGGAAAACGTGGTGATCCAAAGAATGTAAGACTTCAAATGTAGTTCTATCTTTTATGATTTCAAAACTGCGGAACAATTCTTCCCACAAATACCAATTACTATTCCATAAACAAGTGAATATCACATTGTCAAATTCAATGTTCATTCTTTTAATTTTTTGAATAAGACTTATAGTAGGATATGGAGAACTCTTAACTTTATTGAATCTCTCAAGCTGAGAATGTACAACAAGTTTATCATCTTTGATTACAGTGATAGAGCCATCGTGTGAAGTATGAACTATTAATAGATTCATACCATCTTATATCACAAAATGAATATTATTCTAGTGTAGCGTTTCCTGCTAAATATCTAAGTGCAGCAGTATTCCAAACACCTGGAGAAGATCCAGCTACCTCTGCTACTACGACAAGACCTGATCCACCTTGGTTATTGGCACCGCCTCCGCCGCCTGTGTTTGCAGTTCCTGCAGATGGAGTTCTTCCAGAATCATTAGGATGATACCCTGTACCGCCCCCGCCTGCGCCGCCGTCGCCCGCAGTTGGACAGCCCGATCGACCTCCGCCTCCGCCGCCGCCAGCATAAGTTACGTCTGCTCCGGAATAAGTGCTAGGTGAACCTGCACCGCCATCTCCTGAGTAAGAATTTGAAGATCCTGATTGACCACTCGCAGAAGCACCCCCGCCTCCACCGCCGGTCATATAAATTCCATTTCGGCCGCCAGCCCCACCTGAATTTCCTTGGCCGCCTGTTCCTGATCCACCGGATCCACTTGGAGAGTTTCCTCCCGATCCACCGCCGCCTGATCCACCTGAGGTTCCTGGATTATTATTGTGAGGGCCTTGGTCTCCACCTTGACCACCACCTGTAGAGGCTGTCAAAGTTCCAAATTGTGAGTTTCCTGCGTTACCGGTATTTCTTGAAGTGGATGTAGATCCTGCTCCAACTGTAACTGTATAAGAAGATGATGCACTAACTGGAGAGTTAGGATGTTGTAAAAACCCGCCAGCTCCCCCACCGCCGCCAGGCGCTCCGCCGCCGCCACCGGCAACAACTAAAATATTTGCATTAGCAGTTCCTGGTTGTACTTTAAAAGCAGGCTGTGTAGTTTTGATTGTTGAAATTTTTCCAAACGAGTATGTTGCAGTTGGCCCCGTTAATCCAGCGTTTAATGTTCCTCTTGGCATATTATTTCGCGTCCCATTGGTTAGTTGTACTATTCCACCAAAACTCATTACCTGTTTTAGTAGAAGTTGTTAAATTATATTCAAAACCTTCAAAGTTACCTTCAGCTTCATTCCACTCAACTGCCATTTCAGGTTGAGTATCGTCAACAGGATAACCACTATCATCAAGTCCTCTTGTCCACTCAACAGGTGCTTTCCAATCACCTACGTTGTCTAAATCTTCAACCCAAGAAGGATATGGTTTAGGTAAAATGAAAATATCTCTTGAAGGATCGTAAATACAACCTTTTCCTGCAAATCTTCTTCTAAATTTTGCGTTGTAAGAAGTTTGTTTCCAAGTCGTTCCTTCTTTAGTTTTCGGTAGATGAGCGTTACACCAGTTCTCAGCTTGCACAGAACCGTCTTCTACTGCAACTTTGTTAGATACTACTAACACGTTCAGCACTTTATTGTTTTCGTCCAACTCAGCAAAGTGTGCCATCTATTCTCCTATTATGTAGGCCATACACCTTGTACCTTAAACTCAAACTGTTCAGTTAGAGTCCAAACACCTATAGCTAAAGTGCCATTAGGTACATTTGCAGGGCCAATTAAACTACCGTTTATTCCTCTCATTATAACCTTCTATTAGTCAGTTAAAATTTCGTAACCTACTGTAACGTCAATTTTACTTGCTTCATTAGAGCCACCTTCTAAAGTATCTCCTTCTTCTAAGTAGAAGCCTGAGTTTTTATCAGTGATTACCAATGCAGAGTTTGCAGGTACAGATATTCCGTTAGCGATCTTTCTTGTATTACTACTGTCGTCGATTGCTAATGTAACTGTTTTTGTAGCTGTTGTTGTGTTCGCTGCTACAATACTGTTTATTTTTAAAACATTATCTGATCCTGCCGCATTAATTACTAATGAAGTCGTTAACGTATTTGTTAACGTAAAGGTATCAGTTTTACCTGTAATTGTTACTACGTTTACTAGATTTGGTGCTGCCATTTTTTATCTCCTTATTATTAAATTATCCAAAAACTAAAGCCATTGCAATAGCTTTACCAGTTGTTATTCCCGCTTGCGCCCAACTTAAGACTCCTGCTGCATTTGAAACTAATGCATAGCCTGAAACTGCTGCGTCAGCGTTTGGTAAAGTAAAAGTTACGCTTGATGCAACTGTAGCCGGTGCTTTTAAAGCAACGAAGTGTGAGTCGTCTGCGTCTCCAAACTTTAACAAATTTTGTGTTGCTAATTGTATATCGGAAGAATCTCCCATTATATCAATTACGTTTGTACCATTAGAGTACAAGAACTTGTGACTTTTATCAGTCGTTGCAAAAGTTGTTCCTGTGCCTGATGCTGTTTTAAATTGTACTGTAAATGCCCCTGATGTAGAATTTTTTACAATGTATCTCATTTCAACTGAATCAGGGATAGTTACAATTTGGTTCCCTGTAATTGTTCCTGTTAATTCAATTATTTGAGTTGCTACTTCTGATCCTGTGTTACCGTTAGTGACAGTTAAAGCTGTTGTTTGTGCTCCGCCTGCTATTGATTTTGCGACATAGCCTGATGCAATTTGTTGCATAAGGTTAAGGTTGGTGTTTGTTTTATCACCCCACGTACCTGAATTTTCTCCAGTTGCCATTAATTCAACACCTAAAGACGAATATGATGATGCCATAATTTTTTCTCCTTAATTTATTTTACTTTATGCAGCAATCTCTGTCCACACTGCACTATTGTTTGGATCGATTTCGTTCCAAGAATTTATGCTCTCAACTCCAATTGTAGTGTTGAGTTGTATGCCTGTCAATACTGCCTCTGCTGAAGCACCCGCTACAGCACTTCTAACTGCAGTTGCTAATTGTTGGCCTGAAACATCAACTAAAGTTACAGCTTCGCCTGTACCTGCGCCATCCTGAATATCTAATAATTGTCCTGTTACATCTATTGTTGCAGTTCCTGTAATAGCCACAGATCCAATAGCAGTTGCTAATTGTTGGCCTGAAAACTCTGCATCGGGGTCTGCATCTACTGTACCTTGAGCCGTAGACATTTGTATGTTTACTACAGCAGTTCCCCATAGTTGTTGTCCCCATCCAATTACAGAACCAAAACCTGGATTAAATTCTGATTGAACGTTAGCAGTAATATCAATAGATGCAATTTCACTTCCTAAAGAAGTCGCCATTGATACACCTGTAGGACTTACAGTTTGTGATAAAGTAGCTGCACCCCAATCGTTTTCGCCCCAAGTAAGTCTACCCCAACCTGCGTTTACCTCTGCACCAACGGATACTGTGCCTATTGTTGAGGTTAAACTTTGACCTGTTGCTAAAGTATCTGCGGCAATACCCCAAGCATCAGCACCCCAAGTAAGTCTACCCCAACCTTCATTTATTTCTCCATCAATTGTTACAGATGCGAGAGTGGTTGCTAAGGCTTGTCCTGTGGCAGATCCTGCTTCGTTTGAATCACCCCAAACTTGTTCGCCCCAAGGGCCTCTTGACCAACCTTGAGTTACGCTTGTTGTAATGGTTACGTCCGCTAAAGTTGAAGATAAACTTAAACCTGTTGGTGCAGCGTCTCCTACTGCACCCCAATTTGTGAAGCCCCAAGTATTGGCTCCATATCCTGCATTTATTTCAGTTGTAATTGATACAGAGGCTACCGTTGTATTAACAGCAACTCCTGTTAGTATTCCTGCTTGGTTTTGTAATCTACCAAACTCACCGAAGCCCCAAAAGCCTGCACCAAATCCTGTAGAAGGTGTAGCTGCTGAATCACCGACAGATAATGCTACTTGCTGTCCTGATACATCTATTAAACTAGTTAAACTTTCCCAAGAGTTATTTCCCCATCCTGCAGAGCCCCAAGTGTTTATTGTGATATCAAAAATACCACCCATCCCAAGACCGTGAACCCAACACATATAGTAAAGGTCTGTTGTAGAAGAAGGAGTGATTTCAATATATCTTGTTGTAGCGGCATTGAAAGTTGTGGTGTTGGTGTAATTAGCTTGATTGCTTGCGCCATCTAAATAGTAAGTTATTCCGGAAGAAATTATTCCGGTAGTATTGGAATTATTTGAAAATATTAAAGGATGATTATCGTTTGTACCTTCACTTTGATCAAAACGTAAAGTAGCGCCTTGAACCCATTGAATAGTACCTGGCCCTGTAGAATTTCTTACACCGTCTAGATAAAAGACGTTGCCTGTGCCTCCGCCATAAAGGTTACCCGATGCTACGGTAACTGTATAGATTTTATCAGCCATAGCATCAGGTTCCTTTTATTATGCGATTCTTAATATTGCTGCAGCCCTCGTATAGTTTGGAAACTGAATAGTGAAAGTTCCTGAAGTTGCAGTTTTATCTGCTCCGAAGTCTAATACAGCTACTGCTTTTCTTGCATCTGTAGAATTGTAAATTAACGCACCTCTAGCGGTTAATGTAACACCTGTAAAAGATCTGTTTGCAAAATCTACTATCGCAACTGTTGCTGACAAAGAAGTTGTTTGTCCTGCTAATACGCCACCTTTGGCTACGTATGTTCCTGATGCAGAAACTTCGTTACCTGTTGTGTATGAAGTTGTAGCTGCACTTAATGTTGCTTGTGAAGTGTATAGAGCGACTTTAAATACGTCGCCACCGTTGTTAAAATTATGCGTTCCTCCTAACAATTCTCTTTTGAAAGAACTGCAGACTGCTTGTGTTATTGCCATTTTGTTTCTCCTTTAAATTTATGGTGATGGAGAACCGACTTGAACTCTCGGTACGCCATCTGTATATTCACCTCTTCGTCTTCGACCCATTTGCTCGAGACCAAAGGCTTGTATTTCTTGATTATATCTGTTTTGGTACGTGTTGTACAGAGTATCAGGACTTTTAAGAAAAGTCAGAGCTTCCATCATAGTGCCCAAAAATAATAAATCAGGTGCTTTTGTACTTAAATAAGTTGATGTTTTTTTGTTAGGTACAGACGCGGCATCATCTGAACTAAATAAATGTTCCGGATATTTAATATAATTTAATTGTGCAGAGTCAGCAGAAGCCGGAGTTGGTGCCACCAATGCATATTGATTGCCGTCTGTTTTTTGCCACATAGCATAATATTTAGGTGTGCCTGTAGCTTCTGTTGGATTGAACTCACTTATAAAAGAAACATCTCTCTTCTCTAAGAAAGTTCTTTCTCCACCACTAGAAATATGTTGTATAGATCTTACTACCTGTAAATCAGTTGGTAATAATAAATATCTGTTATTAGCTTGAAAAACTGCGGTAACAAACTTTCTATTATAGTCGCCATCAATAGCTCTATAAATTTTAGACTCAGCGTCTAATATGAAATCATCTACTATTGCATCTGTTAACACATTAGAATCTACTTCTGTGTAGTTTCTTATTTTAGTTATCAATGCTGAATATGTTATAGCCATTATGTTATACTCACTGTTAGTTCACCAACTGATGAATTTATTTGTCTTGTCTTATTCATCTCACTTGGTGTTATTGATGGTTGTTGAGAAGGTAATTGAGTTTGAACTCCTTCTACGGTTACAGTAAAAGATACTACTGTAAATTGACCTGGCCAAGCATCAGGAGATAAATCTACAATTGCACTTCTACCTGGATCTACATCGGGTCTTGGATTCTTTAAAGCAATTGCATCAGCTTTATGATAAGGAGGGTCTAATTGTGGATGCTTAGGTTCATACTCTGAAATATGAACTAATGAACCGTTCCATTCTCTGATCATTTCTTTATATGGAAACTCCATACCTGATCTGTCTGATATTGCTTTTGATCTTTTACCTGTTGCGTAAGCCATTAAACTCCATCTCCATAAAATGTTTGAGGTGAGATATAAACTGAAGTTCTTTGTCCGTCTTCAGTTAATGCTCTTTGTAATTCATCCTCATAAAATAATTTTAAACCTTGTGTTAACTGAGGTGCTTTTTTTAATGATAAATAATATGCTAAGCCTGAACACATACAAGGTAAAAATCTATAAACAACATCCGTTTGATTTGTGTAGGCTCCTGAGTCTTCTATTCTACCAATGTAATAATATTTTACGTAAGTGTAAGTGCTCGCATCAGGAGTTAAATATAAAGTTACCGTCGGTGTCTTTTGTCTATTAACAAAATATTGAGAAGGTTGTCCTCTTGAACCTTTATTTGGTAAAGCTGCATAAGCTGATCTATCTATCTTTGTTAATGCTACGTCAGTAATTGATGTGCCAATACCTGTGTTGGTAGAAATGTATGCTTCTAAAACATCATTACAATCTGCAGGAGTAGTATATGTCGCTGTGCCTGCAGTTAGTTGCTGTTCCTTTAATGTAACTTTCCAAAGATGAACACCTCTGTTTCCCCACTCTGATAAAAGTAAATTTAAGCTTCTTCTTGCTGATCTTAAATCTTTACCACTATTAGTTCGTACACCGCATCTCTCATACGCTTCTTCAATTATATCATCGATATTTAAATCGAATGTTGTAGTGCCTGATGTTGCCATAGTTCATTAAATTAAATCTTTGATGTAAGAATTATCCTTCATTGGTACAGATTCATCTTGCAAGCCCATACCTTTTGACCTTGCTTGACCATATCCTTTTATTTCTCCACCCATATCTCTTCCTAAATAGTTCATAGCTGGACTTAATTTAGTTTTACCTTTCATTATTTTTTTTGCTTTCTCTCTACCTTTTTTACTCGCTAAAGCGGCAACACCTAATGCTGCTTTCATCATTTTGCCTGTTTTGGCATTCATATTTTTTTCAACAGCCATACCTCTTTTTTTCTCATAAGATGAAAGTTTTCCATCTTTATCAAGGTCTGCTTTTTTTGGATTTTTTAACATAGTTTTCTCCTTCTAAATTTTATGTTTCTATCATACCACCATAGTATTTCTTAGTAAACGTAGACACATTTGTAGGTTTACCACCTACTCCTTGTGGTTTACTTCTTTTTCTTGCAACGGCACTCCGCCTCTGTGAGTCTGTCATCCTTGCTGCTTTGGCAGCAGGCACGCACTTTGGATACTTTCGTTTTCGATCCGCCGCTAACTTCGAACGGCCACACTTTGCATAGGAACCATCTTTTCGTTTGCTCCCAATATCTACCCATTTTTGTCTGAACCATTCTTTTAATCCTCCCTTTTTAAACGACTTTGAAAATCTTAATTCTAATCTTTTTGACTTGCCTTGTTTAGTACCCGATAATCCAAAACTAGAGTCCTCATTTTCTTTTTTAATATCAAAACCTATAGCACTATTTATATTTTCTTTATCTATCTTACTAATGGGTTTTTGAACTCTAGCACCTACTGAAGTTCCTTTTTTTGAAATAGAAAAGTCTAAACCTGGAGTAGTTGCAAATTCATCATCATCTAGAGTGATTCCGCCTCCAACGTCTATACCTTTTTTTTCGCTCATTTTAATAAGTCGCCGTAATAATCTACTTTGCTTTTATTTGAAACTTCTTTTCCATCTAAATTAACTTTTATAAACTTACCTTTATATTCTTGAAGTGTATTATCAAATTTTCTTGTGGGTTTAAATCTATTTGGCCCTGCACCTTTTTTTGATTGCATTCCTGGTTTCGTAAAAAATGCTCCTTCATTTGCAGGTTTAGGTCCTCTAAAGTCTTTTCTTTTTGTACCGGAAGGATCTTTAATCTTACCTGCACATATTTTTGAAGCATAGGCATTCGCATAGGCGCTTGGGTACACCTTGAATTTTCTTTTAGCGGCCGCTTTGCCTCTTGGACATAGTTTTGTCATAGTAAGCCTTTTGTTATAACTCGATTATTTTATCATTTTCCGAATGTAATTTCTATACCTCGTAAATGATATTAAATAGAACCCTTTTAGGAGTTTGAAACGGTGTGTTGCCTGCGTGTGTTGTGTTAGATGGAAATAAAACCGCCTTATTCTTTAAAGGAGTTTTTCTGTATATTATCTTATCATTTTCATAAAAATAACTATAACCATCTGAATCATTTACATAATAAATTAGAGAGTAATGATTTTTTTCTAAACTATCTGTATGTATAGGTTGATGTGTGTCTTTGTTTGTAGCTGTTACAGTTTTGATATTAGGCAAAGTCATATTTGCCTTAACCCTAAATAATTTTTTTATTGGTAAATGTGTTTTGTTTATGGCTTCTACTATTGGTTCAACTAAATCAAAATAATGTGATTTTTTTCCGTTTGAATAAAGCAGATGAAAAAATATAGGACTATCAATAATATTATTTTTTGAAAAATCTGCATCGTCCGCACAAGAACTATTTAAATAGTACCAAGGAAAATCATCTGTGGATATTTCCTTTTCTATGTGGTTTGCAGTTTCTTCATTAAGAAACTTATCAAATTTCCAAAGCTTCATTTAAAAGGTATAATATATTTTTTACCTTTTTTCTTATCTTTTTTCTTTTTAAACTTTTTCTTTTGAGGAGGAGTCTCAATTTGTTTTGTCATTTGTGATCTTGATATTGCCATAATAAAATACTATACCATTATAAAATTTAAATCAATATGAAGATACTTATATTTGGTCTACCTGGTTCAGGCAAAACTACATTCTCTAAAGAACTCATTAAAGAAAAGGATTGCTGTTATTTCAATGCTGATGAAATACGTAAAATATATAATGATTGGAATTTTTCTAAAATGGCTAGAGTACATCAAGCTGTCAGAATGGAAAAACTTAATAAGAGCACAATTAAAAATTGTGTTACAGATTTTGTTTGTCCTTACGATTGTTTTAGAAACTTCTATGATATTACAGTTTGGATGAATACAATTAAAACGGGAAGATATGATGATACAAATCAATTGTTTGAATTATCTAATAATGCTACTTACGTTATAACTGATTATAACTATGAAAAGGTTTTAGAAGAGATACGTGATAAACTTTAAGAAACCAACTGCAATGATGTTAGGTAGATGGCATTAATAACAAAAAATAAAATAGATTATTTATATTTTATCCATATACCTAGAACCGCAGGTAGATATATAAATTCATTATTTAAACAAAACGGTTATGAATTAAGATATGATGACTTTACTAAGATTGATAGAACAACAAACAAAGAAATACCTCATTTATATAAACCACATTATCGAAGATACAATAAAAACAAAGTTCCTTATTTTTGTGTAATAAGAGATCCAATAGATAGATTTATATCAGCAATGTCAGAGCGTACCGGATCTAATTTTTATGAGTTCAATGCTGAAGAAGTATTCCAAAGTCAAAAACATTTTAACAAATATTTAGATAATCTGAATAGCACGTTAACGAGTAATTGGTTTTTACCTCAACACTGCTTTATAGATAAAGATACTCACATATGGAAATATGCAGATCAATTTAAATTTAATTTTTTAAATTGGTTAAAAGAGAAATTTAACATTTCACTTACAATTAAACAAAATGCGAAAAGCGCTATCACATATAGAGACTTACACAAACGCTATCCTTTAGATAAAAAGTATTATCCTTTTATAAAAGAATACTATCGCAAAGACTATGAACTATTGTAACCAAGGTGTGTAAGTTACTTTACCATCAACCCTCTGTGCTCTAAGTGATTGATTTCTGTTTTGTTCTGTTGAATAACTACAATGTATCCAACCCGATGTTGGTTCGTTATCTTTGTAAAATTCTAAAATAAGCTGATCAAATTCAAGTTCTGATCTGATCCACTGAGCCAGTTCTCTATTATCCACACCAGGTATCTCAAAGTCCGCTGCTGCTGCATTATCGTCTGCCACGTGCTGACTATTAATTGAACTACCTATCTCAACACAAAGTTGAGCACATCTGAATCCGCTAGATATGATCAGTGGTTTGTCAAAATGAGAACGTACCGGCTGTAAAATGTTTACTGCTAGTGCTTTTAGATTTTCTATTTGTGCAGGATTAGGGTTATTATTAATACCCTTCCTTTCACTTATTTGTGACTTAGTTAACTCATCAAGAGTTATGTTAGCTGTTAGTTTCATCTTTATTCTCCTCTATTTGGTAAAACATATTGTCCGTATCTTCTGTAACCCAATCTTTATTTTCGACTGTCCAATATGTATGTTGTACTTTATAGTCTGGCCAAGATTTATCAGTAGTATAGTTAGAAATGCTCCACAGAATACGATTATTAGGCTGAGCTGCATAATTACCGTTATCAAGTTCCAATATATGTGCACACTTGTGTTCTTGAGGTATTTCAGAATGTTCAGTATCGATTTCATTTACTTCAGGTGTACCCCAATCAATTGTAAAAAGATATTCTCCTTTATAAAATTTTTTATCTTTACCTAAGAATTTACCACGCATCCCGCCAAGAAAATCAAATTCAGTGACACTAGGGTAGTAACTAAAGCAGTTCCACAGTTCCAACTCGTCAACCGACATATCGGGCACTTCGGCTCTATCATACGATTTTTGGAAAAACGCACTGATAGGCAATCGCCAATAGCACGCACCGTTTGGTAACATACAATGAAATAAGAGGGATTTTCCCGTAAGACTCGCCAAGCCAAAGATAATGCAGTCCATACTTTCTTTTTTATACTTAGGATCCAAATCATATAAATACTCCTTTTTTACTTTTGCATATATTGTTGGAATGTTAATATTAAGATAAGCCATAATTAATCAATAACGTTTAAACCTGTTTCTCTGTTCAAATATTTATACTCAATCTTATGTATATCAAATTCTTTCATTATTGTATTACATATATCCTTCTCATTAAAGTCTCCACAAGAATATACGTCAAATTGCATCAACGCAGGTTTTGGCTCATCCCAAATATGCATTGCTATATGCGATGTTTCGATGATAGCTATAGCAGTTATCCCCCTATTACCTTCCATATGACAATATTTAACATATGGCCCCATAAAAACCTTCATATTTATAGATTTTATAAATGAAGTCATCCAACGTTTTAATTGTTCTTCATCTGTAGGAGGTTTACTTGCTTCTGCTCTAATAATTAGATGTTTATGAACAAGTAAATTCTTTTTCATATCGTATTAGATTGTTGCTCTTTACAAGTAAATTTTACAACGATGCTCATCTCATTAACAGCGTCTTCACCAAGATCTTTTAAAATTTTTTGTGATTCCATATAACCTTCTTGTAAACAATCATAAGAGGAATTAAATTCTTTTTTTAAAACTGCAGGAGGATAGCAGGTGCTCTGAACCTGTGAGCAAATAATCATTATAAGAATGTATTTCATACATCAGATACTCCCATTAACCATAGCATTAAAAATATATAACAGATGGGTTCCATTATCTTAATATTTTAATTATTTTTTTTCTATCCATATATACTTCTGTTTGAGCTTCTACTTTTTTACAAGT
>CAACVD010000030.1_pt1 | contig 52490 bp, 77 predicted proteins | sample 2381771 | NCBI WGS metagenome assembly CAACVD01 (sample SAMEA5211965, study PRJEB30684) | marine metagenome | biome: Marine; feature: Epipelagic; material: Water | collected 2015-10-15 | depth 15 m
AAGAGGTACAGAAGTTTGCTAACGAGCAAGTTGGTAGAAGACGAAGAGATGACTATACAGATGGCACTGTTCGTATACCAATTGAGTCAGCAAACCCTTAATAGGAGATAAAATATGGCAATTACATCGGCAATATGTTCAAGTTTTAAACAAGAACTCTTACAAGGAAAACACAATTTTAGTTCGTCTAGTGGAGATACTTTTAAAATAGCTTTGTTTACTAGTTCTGCATCTTTAGGGGCTGCAACAACTGATTATTCAACTTCAAATGAAATTACAAATACGTCTGGTACAGCTTACACAGCGGGTGGTGCATCATTAACAAATTCTGGTGTGTCTTTATCTTCAACAACAGCGTTTACAGATTTTTCAGATGTATCATATTCTTCTGCATCTTTTACAGCAAACGGCGCTATAATATACAATACAACAACTGGAACAGGCACAGGTACGACTGATGCGGTTGCTGTTATTGCATTCGGAGCAGACAAAACTGTATCTTCTGGTACTTTTACAATCCAATTCCCAACAGCAGACGCAACCAACGCAATCATACGATTAGCATAAGGAGGGACTCCTTATGGCATCAACCTGGGGCAATAACACTTGGGGAGCCAATTCTTGGCAATCTGATACTATTACTGTTTCTATAACAGGATTATCTGTAACTTCATCTTTAGGTTCAGTAGAAGCTTTTAATGAAGCGGGATGGGGATCAGATGGATGGGGTGAAGATGGTTGGAACGGTTCTTTTAACGTAACATTAACAGGTCAATCTATAACTACAGCTGTAGGTGAGATAGCAGCATTTTCAGAACAAGGATGGGGTAGAGATACGTGGGGATCAGAACCATGGAATGCTAATACTGATCCTGCAATTAATGTAGATGGTTTTGAAATAACTTCTTCTCTTGGAACAGCAGATGGATTTAATACAGAAGGTTGGGGACGACAAGCTTGGAACAACTCAGGTTGGGGAGTTGATTATGCAGTAGAACCAACCGGAGTGTCAGCAACTTTTTCAGTTGGAACTGTATCTGCTTTTGATACGACAACCGTTGAAGTTTCAATGCCTCAACAAATAGATGCGCTTCAAGGAAGTGCTACTGTAGATTTAGTAACACCTGCAACCTTAACAGGTCAATCTATAACCTCTTCTGTTGGAACAGTTGTTGCAGAAAACTTTGCTGGATGGGGAAGACAAGCGTGGGGTAATTCTGGTTGGGGTGTTGCTTATACTGTAGAGCCTGTAGGTGTATCAGCAACATTTTCTATAGGCAGCGTAGCTGCAGGAGATATTCAAACTGTAGAATTAACAGGTCAATCTATAACTTCATCTGTTGGAGAAATATCTCCTGCCGATGTTGTTGGTTTAACTGGTTTATCTATAACTTCTACTGTTGGTGATTTAGAATATGAAGGAACTTTAGTTGGTTGGGGTAGAGATGGCTGGGGAGAACAGTCGTGGGGTGAAGCTAACAGTGTTGTATTAACTTTAACTGGTCAATCATTTACTTCTTCTGTTGGATCTACAACAGTAGCAGACATGGCAGTTGGCTTAACAGGTCAATCCTTTACTTCTTCTGTTGGATCACTAAGTCCTGCAGATGTTGTTGGATTAACTGGGCAATCTTTTGATGCATCAGTTGGATCTATAATTCCTGCTGATGTCATAGGTTTAACAGGTCAATCGATAACATCTTCTGTAGGATCAATATCTCTTGCAGATATGGCGATTGGATTAACTGGTCAATCATTTACTTCTTCTTTGGGAGATGTTTCAATATCTTCAAATCCAATAGTTATACCTACTGGTATTTCTATGACATCTACTGTTGGAAATATAAGTCCTGCAGATGTTATGGGCTTAACAGGTCAATCGTTTACTGCCTCTGTTGGATCTCCAACTATAGCGGATATGGCAGTTGGTTTAACTGGAATTTCAGCAACTTTTACATTAGGAAATGTTACAACAATTCCAATTTACGGACCTGTTGACACGGGCTCAAATACATCTTATAGTAATGTATCAACAGGATCGAACGATAGTTATTCTGATGTAAGTTCTGGGTCAAATACGTCTCATAGTAACGTATCAACAGGATCAAATAGTTCGTATTCAGATGTTGCAACTGGATCAAATACAAGTTATACTGACGCTGCATAGGAGATAAAAAATTATGGCTTCAACATATACGCCTCTTGGTATAGAGAAACAAGCAACCGGTGAAAACGCTGGTACTTGGGGTACAAAAACTAATACTAATTTAGAAATAATTGAACAATTAGCAGGTGGTTATGCTGCACAAGCCGTTTCTGATTCTGGAGATACAACTCTTTCAGTTTCTGATGGATCAACTGGTGCAACTCTTGCACACAGAGTTATAGAATTTACAGGTTCACTTACAGCGTCTAGAAATGTAACTATTCCTTTAGACGTGCAACAACTTTATGTAGTTAAGAATGGAACTTCTGGATCTCAAAATGTAGTTTTAAAATATGTAACTGGAACTGGAACATCAGCAACTGTAGCAAATGGTAAAACAGTTTTAGCTTATGCAAAAGCAGATGATGGAACAAATCCAAATATTACCACGGTAGAATTTGGTGGAGATGTTGTAGATGATACATCACCACAATTAGGCGGTAATTTAGATACTAATTCTTTTATGATCGATTTTGATGATAATCATGGTATTAGAGATGAAAACGGCAATGAACAATTACAGTTTCAAACAACAGCTTCTGCAGTTAACCATTTTGATATAACAAATGCTGCAACTGGTAATAGTCCTACTATTTCAGCGGTTGGAGGCGACACTAATATTGACCTTACTTTGGTGCCAAAAGGCTCAGGGGTCGGTAAATTAACTAATGCTAATGGCACTAGTTCAACACAACAAATAACAACCGACGGAAAAGGTATTGTCTTTTCCATGATTTTCGGATAGAAAAGAATAGGAGATTAAAAAATGGCAACACCGAACCTTGTAAACATAGCAACAATTACACCTAAAAATGCAATGGGCACTTTAGGAGACACTAACAGAACGACTATGATAGACGTTCCTGCAGACACTGCAGTAAGAATAGATACAATATTAGTAGCAAATGATGACGGAACTAACGCAGCTGATTGCACACTTGAAGTTAGCAATGATAACGGTTCTACATATTACAAAATAGCAAGCACAATTTCAGTGCCTGCTGATTCAACTTTAAGCATGATTGATACACCGATTTATTTAGATGAAACAGATTTAATTGCAATTACAGCAGGAGCTGCTAATGATTTAGATTATCATGTTTCTTACGTTGAATTGGTAGATTAATTTAAATAGGAGGAAAGATAAAAAATGCCAAAGATTATTAAACCCGCAAAAGGAACTTTTACAACAGCTGATATTACAGTAGATTCTTCTGGAAGAATTATTGCTGCTTCAACTGGATCTGCGGGAGGAACTTTTATTTCTGCAACTGGTGGAACTATTACATCAGAAGGAGATTATAAAGTTCATAAATTTACATCCGATGCTAACTTTGTTGTAACTTCTGTAGGATCAGGAGACCCTGAAAGTGCAATAGTTGATTACGTTGTACTCGCTGGAGGCGGTGGCGGCGGATCGGGACAAACTGGAAAAGGCGGAGGAGGCGGCGGAGGCGGCTATCGTTCGTCCGGAGTATCTTTTGCAGATAACAGAGGATCAGGAACAACACTTCCCGTTTCAGCATCCCCTGGAACTTACCCTGTAGTGGTAGGCGCAGGTGGGTCAGGAACTTCATCCCCTGGAGGCGCAGGCGGTAACGGCGGAGACTCTTCTTTTTCAACAATTACTTCAGAAGGATCTGGAGGAGGTGGAGGAAACCACAGCGCACCAACTGGAAATTTTGGATCTGGTGGTGGAGGCGGTAGAATTCCTCCTGCAACTGACGGACCAGGAAATAATCCACCTACAACACCTGCAATGGGAACTGATGGAAGTGGTCAAGGAGGTGGAGGAGCTTCGGGTAAACACTCTCTTGGAATAGCTGCAGCTGATACTACAGCAGGCATGGGAGCAGTAACATTTATAACTAATACTCTAAATCCAAACGTGGACATGTCTAATAATCCTACCTATGGCTTAATTTTAGGACAAGGTGGTGCATCTTCACCTGGCGGAACGGCAGCTATGCACTATTTAGGTCAAAATCCAGATGGAGATCCCGCTGCTGAAGAAGCAAATACTGGACAAGGTGGAGCAGGAGGTTCAGGAGCACCAGGCACAAATTCTGGTGGATCAGGAGTTGTTTATATAAGGTATAAATATAAGTAAGGAAAAATTATGGCACACTATGCATGGGTAGACAAAGACAATAAAGTAATAAATGTTACAGTTGTTAAAGACGAAGATCAAATGGTAGATGGAGTTGAAGATGAAGTTACTGGAGATCAGTATTTAAAAGAAACTCATAAAGATACAGATTTTGTAAAAAATGGTGGAAAGTTTATAAAATGTTCAATTAGCACGGGATCTAATAAACACTTTAGAGGTAAAACACCTCTTAGAGGTAATATGGCTGAAAGAGGTGGAACATATGATCCGGTAAATGATCAATTTATAAGATTAAAACCTGAAGGTTTTACTAGTTGGATTTGGAATGTTGAGCACGCACAATGGAGAGCTCCTATTGACCCCACTGCAGAACAATTAGAGCAAGGTTATTATTGGGATGAATCAGCTCAAGCATGGGTTGCGCCTCCTTCTGAATAACAAGTCTTCATTTTAGTGAAGAAAGAAAATTTAAAGAAAGAATATGTATTTAGAAAATTATCTACACTGTGTAAGCGATAAACTTCCTGTTAATTTTTGTGATGAAGTAATTAATTTTTCATTAGAAAAGTCTCAACAAATTGCAAGAGTGGGAAGTATGTCCAAAGATAAAATGCATAAAAAAGAAGGAAGAAAAGTAAGAAACTCTCACGTTGTATGGTTAAATGAACCTTGGATATATAAAGAATTATGGCCTTTTGTTTCTGAAGCTAACAAAGAGGCTAAGTGGAATTTTAATTTAACACATCTTGAAAACTTACAGTTTACAAAATATGTAGGCTCTTTAAATCAACATTACAATTGGCATACAGACTGTGGAAAAGGGTCTCATGCATATAGAAAACTTTCTTTTGTTATTCAATTAAGTGACCCAAAAACTTATGCGGGTGGACAGTTTTTAATAAATCCTGAGAGAAGATGGAGTAAAGATAATATTCGTTTTGATAAAAGTTGGGAAAACAAAGGTAGTATTTTATTTTTTCCTTCTTTTTTAGAACACACGGTTACTCCTGTTATTCTTGGAACTCGTTATTCTTTAGTCGGATGGTTAAGGGGGCCTTTGTTTACGTGAAATCTTTTAAAAAAGATAAATATGTAGTTTTAACAAATGCAATTAGTAAAGATATGGCATTAGTAGCTTTTAATTATTTAAGAATTAAAAAACAAGTTTTACAAAGTTTAAAAAATAAAAGGGTTATCTCTCCCTATAATGAATTATTTGGAACTTTAGGTGATTCACAAATACCTGTAAAAGAAACTTATTGTTGTTATTCAGATACACTTATGGAAACTTTATTATTAACATTGCTTCCTTTAATGTGTGAAAAAACTAAATTAAAATTAGTTCCTACATATTCTTATACTAGGTTATATACTTATGGCAGTACTTTAAAAAGACACAGAGATAGAGCAAGTTGTGCAGTTTCTACTACTTTAAATTTAGGTGGAGATGACTGGCCTATTTATTTAGATCCAACTGGAAAATCTAGTTTACTTCCTAATGCTAGTGAACAACAACCAGAATCAGAAAGATTAATAAAAAACCCAAATAAAGGAGTTAAAATAAATCTTAAACCAGGTGATATGCTTATTTATTCTGGTTGCGATTTAGAACATTGGAGAGAGCCTTTTACAGGAACTGAATGTGGACAAGTTTTTTTACATTATAATCAAGAGGGTACAAATGCAAATTTATTTGATGGAAGAATTCACATAGGCTATCCAGAAAAGGAATAATGATATTAAGATTAGAAAATTTTTTAAGTAAAGAATCAGCAGACAAAATAGAAAAACTTTTAGTTTCTGATAATTTCCCATGGTTTTATAAAGATGCTTTAACAGGGTTAGAAACAAAAAATAATAATCAATATTTTTTTAATCATAATCTCTATGCCGACGGTAGAATTTCTAGTGTTTACTGGCAAATAGGTGAAATGTTAGTAAATAAAATTAAAAAAATTAAAGAGGATGATTTTAAAGATTTAAATATATTTAGAATAAAATGTAATATGTACACTAAACAGTCTAAAAAACTTAAAAGTTTAAATCATGTAGATTTACCACATATAAAAAATTTAATAGCTCTTTATTATGTTAACACTAATAATGGAGGAACTATTATTCACGAAAGTAAAAATAAAAGTTACTTCATTCCTTCTGTTAAAAATAATATTGTTCTATTTGATGGAAGCTATCAACACCAAGCTGTGTTTCAAACAGACACTAAAATTAGATTAAATATAAATATTAATTTAATATCAGGGAGTATTCTTTAGGTCAAATTACAAAAAAACAACAAAAATACACGGTGACGGAGTAGTTAACGTATTTAAATAGATAGCACTTTGTGCTATAAAAACTATACTATGTTACAAAAAATAGGATTTCAGCCAGGCATAAATAAACAAATAACACCCACAGGAGCAGAAGGCCAATGGGTAAATTGTGATAATGTTAGGTTTAGATATGGCACACCTGAAAAAATTGGAGGGTGGAATCAATTAGGTGGCTCGGGATCAAATGAACTTACTGGAGCTGGAAGAGGACTTCATCATTTTATTAATAGTGGTGCTAGAAAATATGCTATTATCGGAACAAATAGAATTTTATACGCATATTCAGGTGGTGTATTTTATGACATACATCCTATTAAAACTACAACAACGCTTACAAGTGCATTTACCACGACTAATGGATCACCAACTGTTACAATAACTTTTAGCACTTCTCACGGTATAAATCCTCAAGATATAATTTTATTAGATAATTTTAGTACAATTACTGGATCTAACTTTGGAGCTAGTGATTTTGATGATAAAAAATTTATGGTAACCACTGTTCCTACGGCTACCACTTTAACAATTACAATGCCTTCAAATGAATCAGGCTCTGGTGCAACAACATCAGGAGGAATTAGAGTACAACATTATTATCCTGTAGGACCAGCAGTGCAAGCAAAAGGTTTTGGTTGGGGTCTTGGATCTTGGGGTGGAGAAGATACTTCAGCATTAACAACTACTTTAAATGGTGCATTATTAGATGATACTGCAGGGACAGGCGGATCAGGGACTTCTATAACTTTAACAGACGCTTCACAGTTTCCAAGTTCAGGAACTAATTTTATACAGGTAGGAACAGAAGAAATATCTTACACAGGTGTTTCTGGAAATAATTTAACAGGTATTACTAGAGCGGTAAGAAACTCTACAAGAGCTGCTCATAGTGATGGTGCAACCGTTACAAACTCTTCAGACTATGTTGCGTGGGGAGAAGCAGCATCAGGAGACTTAGTATTAGAACCAGGTATGTGGTCCTTAGATAATTTTGGTGATAAAGCTATTTGTTTAATACATGACAACGCATGTTTTGAATGGGATTCAAGTTTATCAAATGCAAATGAAACAAGAGCTACAATTATATCTGGTGCGCCAACTGCATCAAGACATATGGTTGTATCGACACCAGATCGTCACTTAGTATTTTTTGGAACAGAAACAACTATTGGTACAACATCAACACAAGATGATATGTTTATTAGATTCTCGGACCAAGAAGATATAAACACGTATACACCTACAGCAACTAATACAGCTGGTACACAAAGACTGGCCGACGGATCACAGATCAGAGGAGCTATTAGAGGTAGAGATGCTATTTATGTTTGGACGGACACAGCATTATTTACACAACGTTTTGTTGGATCTCCTTTTACTTTTGCATTTGCACAGGTTGGAACTAACTGCGGACTTGCAGGACAAAATGCATGTGTTGAAGTTGATGGTGCTGCTTACTGGATGTCAGAAAATGGTTTCTTTAGATATGCTGGTAAATTAGAATCACTACCATGTTTAGTAGAAGATCACGTTTACGATGATATAAATATGGAGTCAGGAAATCAAATGATCTCAGCAGGATTAAATAATTTGTTTGGTGAGGTTATGTGGTTTTATCCAAGTTCTACTTCTTCTGTGGTAAATAAAATGGTTGCTTATAATTATTTTGATTCATCTCCACAAAGACCTGTTTGGACTGTTGGAACTTTAGCTAGAACTATGTGGAGAGATTCTGCTGTATTTGGTTTACCTCATGCATTACAATATGATGCAGATACTGATACATCTTTTGATGTTGTAGGTAACACAGAGGGCAGAACAAGTTACTATGAACACGAAACAGGAACTGATCAAAACAGAAATGGAACGATTACAGCTATAACAGCAAATATCGAATCAGGAGATTTTGATATTACACAACAAAGAGCTGCACAAGGACAACTAACCGGTGTTGCAACATTTAGAGGAGATGGAGAGTTTTTAATGAAGATTAGAAGGTTTATACCTGATTTTATATCTCAGACTGGAAATACACAAATTACTTTACAGTTAAGAAACTATCCAAATGATTCACAAGCTAGTTCATCGTTAGGACCCTTTACAATTACTTCCTCTACAACTAAAGTAGATACACGTGCAAGAGCGAGAGCTATTGCATTAAAGATAGCAAATACAGCTACATCTCAAAACTGGAAGTTAGGAACTTTTAGACTAGACACACAACCAGATGGACGTAGGTAATGGCAAAAATAGTACAGGTATTAACGAGAGCTAGTAGAGAATATGATGTTACAGTTGCAGAATCACAAGTAAGAGATCTTGATGCAATAGTAGAAAAATTAAATACTACGTTTCAAGAAGAATTAAAAGATGAGGTAGAAGCATTTAACTTCTTTATAAATTAATGGCAAATAGTTTTATAAATAAAAAAGTAGATTTAACTACAACAGATTTAACGACACTATACACAGTGCCTAATTTTAAAGCTGCTGTTATTAAATCATTGTTAGTATCTGAAGATGCTGGATCAGGAAGCACAATAACTATTACATTAGTAAATTCTAGCGGCACTATATTTAATTTATTTAAAGATAAAGCCATAGCATCTAAGGCAACAACAGAACTTTTAACAAACCCACTTATTATGGAAGAGAGTGAGGTATTGAAAGTACAAGCTGCTGACGCGAACGAGCTGCACGTCATAGCTTCAATATTAGAAATACAGCCAAGAGAGGTAACAACATAATGAAAGATCTACCGGTTTTTGAACCAAAAGAAATTATAACAACTATATCTAACCTTAAAACAGGTGAAGTATATAAAGATGAAAATGAATGGAAGGCTAAAGGAATACCAGAAACTGACATAAAAAGAGATGTAACAGTGGTCATGCCAAGCCTTGATTTAGTAGGAAAAACAAAATAGAATAGACAAATGGCCATAACAAACGCACAACAATATAGACAACTTCGTAGACAGGGAGGCATTATGGGAAGTAATGGTGGATCTATGTTAGTTACTCCAACAAGAGATGGTAGTCGACCAGGATATTCAGACACAGGACCTGGAGGTAATCCAGGTGATGTAGGTGCAGGTCATACTGGAGATTCCATAGGTAGTAATGATGGAGATAATAGAGATAAAGGAAAAGAAATATCTTTGGCAGAAGCACGAGCAATAGCAGACGCAAAAGCTGCAGCTGCATTAGGAGATCCTGATCCATTTGTTGATATGCCATTAGGAAAAAGAGACACAATTACAAGTTATGTAGATAATTTAAGAGCTGCTTTTAGATCAAATCCTCTCATGGGTTTAACAACGCCTACAAGAGTTTTTACTGCACTTGATGTTGCAAGAAAAACTGGTAAGGCAAGAGACATGTTAGGATTACAAAATCCTGGACCACCTGATGATGACGATGATGACAACGGTGATAATCAACAAATTATGTATCCACAAATGATGATGGCTCAAGCACCAAGCATCATGGAACAACCTAAAACAAAAGAAGAGGAAGAACTAGAAGGTTTAAGATTAGCATTCAGAGCTGAAGGTGGATCAATAAACGATCAAATAAGACAAGCATATGGACTTGGTAGCATTGTTAAGAAAGCAACAAGAGCTGTTAAGAAAATTGCAAAATCAGATATAGGTAAAGCTGCATTGTTATATGGAGCAACAGCGGGACTAGGGTCTCTTGGAGCTGGAGGTGGTTTTGGAAGTTTATTTAAATTAGGAACTTATGCACCAGGTGCAGTTAAAGCTAATTTAGGAACGGCATTTACTAGATTTCTGGGTGGTAAATTAACTCCAAATTTATTAGCAGATGAAGTTGCTTTAACAGGTCAACAAAATTTATTACAAAGAGCAATTGGATCTTTTCCAGGTGGAGTAACTGGAGCAATTACAGCAGTATCATTATTACCATTACTAGGTATTGGTACAGGTGACGAATCAGAAGAAGAAGCACAAGCAATATTAAAGCAATCAGGTATTGATATTGATGCAGTCAGAGCTGACCCTAATAAATTTTTAGCAAGAAGATTTAAAGCAGAAGGTGGTTCTATGAAAGAACCAGTAGCAAAGAAAACTATGCCACTATTAGACATGGGTGGACAAGAGATGGATTTAAGAGCTGAAGGTGGCTTTGTGCCAATAGGACGTATGGAAAAAGCAGACGATGTGCCTGCTAGATTGTCTAAGAATGAGTTTGTATTTACAGCTGAAGCAGTTAGAAATGCAGGTGAAGGAGATGTGGACAAAGGCGCAGAAGTTATGTATAACATGATGAAGAACCTCGAAGCCGGAGGTGACGTATCTGAAGAATCGCAAGGCTTAGAAGGCGCTAGACGTATGTTTCAAACATCACAAAGACTAGAGGAAGTATTATAATGGCAACGCAAACCGTACAACAATTACCTGCACAATTTATACAAGATATAGGAAAAGATCTTGCAACACAGATTACAGCTCAAAGCGCTGTACCAGTTGTATCAACAGGTCTTGCAGGTATATCACAACAAGCAGGTGAATCTGCTGAAGATTTTGCAGCTAGACAAAGTGCTGCTCAACAGTTTACAACAAGACAACAAAGTTTAGCAGGACTTGCACCACAAGTTGCAGGACGAGATGCATTACAAACACAAGCACAACAAGTAGCTGAAGCAGGCATTGGAACTTTTCAACCATTTTTAGATAGAGCACAAACACAAGCAACATTAGCTGGTGGTCTAGGAACACAAGCTCTTGGACAATTAGGTGGTGTGCAGACAGGTGCACCAACAACTCAACAAATAACAGATTTTATGTCCCCATATCAGTCACAAGTTATTGATGCCTCATTGGCAGAGTTTGATCGTAATAAGCAAATACAAGAACAGCAGATTAGAGATCAACAAGCGAAATTGGGTGTGCTCGGCGCTGGCCGAGCGGGAGTGCAACTCGCTGAGTTTGGCACAGGGGCAGCGAGAGAACGGGCATTATTACAAGCTGGTCTCTTGCAACAAGGATTTGGACAAGCAATGCAAGCTAGACAACAAGACATTGCAAACAGATTTGGCTTAGCACAAGCAACTCAAGGTTTAGGTGCATTTCAATCTGGATTAGGAGCACAACAAGCACAGTTTGGACAAGCACAACAAGCATTAACTGGTAGAGACGTATCACAACTTGGAACATTGGGCGCACTGAACCAAGCGCAAACACAAGCAGGACTTGATGCACAAAGAGAAGCAGCAAGACAAGCAACATTCTTACCACAACAACAGTTAGATAGATTTGCTGGACAAGTAACTGGATTAATGGGTGGATATCCTGCTTCAGGAATACAACAAACTGCTACTCCTAACCCAACACCATTACAAACTGCATTAGGTGTAGGTACAACACTTGCTGGTATTTATGGTGCAATAAATAATCCAGGTAAATTAAGTGTTAATTTATAATTATGAATAGAATATTAAAAAGACCAATGTTTAGACTAGGTGGCTCCACATCAGAGGGTATCACATCAGGATTAGGCAAACCAAAAATGCAAATGGCTAGTGCTGATATGGATATGAAAATAAAAAAATTAACACAGGCTTACGATAACTATAGAAAACAAGGTGGCACACTTTCTTTTCAAGATTTTTCTAGACTATATGCTGAAGAAAATTTTAACAGTGGTGGCCGTGTAGGTTATCAAACAGGTGGTATTAGTGTTGGTGGACTACCAGGCTTTGCAATATCAACTGGTTTAAATTTATTATCACAATCACCACAAGGTTCTGGTCTTGGTGGTTTATTAGCTACAGCTGCAACATCTGCAAAAGATCCATTTAATAGATTACAAGCAGAACAGGCGGCAGCAGGTATGACAAAGTCTGAACGAGATTTTCAAACTAGTCTTTTTGAAAAAGAAGAAGCAGGTAAAGATAGAAGATTAGCAGAACAACTAGACGCTCAAAAGGCTATAGCTGGTATGAAAACAGATGTAATACCTGATGACATTTTAAAAAAATATGAAGGTAATCAAATAAAAGCACAAAGAGAAGTTAATTTTTATGACAATATATTTAAAGATCTTCAAGATCAATACGGAGATCAATCTGTGTCTACTGTTACAATAGACTCATCAGAAATACCAGATAAACAAATTGAAAGATTTGTAAAATCAAACCCACAATTAGCACGTCAAGTTGTCTATGATGTTGCAACAGGAAGAGCCATTAGGTTTGTAAGAAACACACAAACTAATAAATTTCAAATTGTACCAGCTGATCCAGCGGATATAGATGATACAGGTGAGGATATGCCAGATCCTAATAAACCAACAGCAGGATTATTTGGTCAAAAAACAAAACCAGACATAGTTACTCCAGCAATAAAAGAACTTGGCGAAGAATTTAGTGAGGAAATGTACCAAACACCATAGGAGTAAACCTTGGCAAAATTTGTCCCCATATCAGATGCAGAATTAAATAGTAAAGCTAGTATATTTACATCATTCGGTGCAGGTCTTGCATCTGGATTAATTAAAACTGTAGAAGGAGTTGTATCTCTTGGTGCAGAGCTCGTGGACCTTGGAGCAGATAGTAATACAGCAGCTAGTGTTGAACAATTTTTTGATGATATAAATATATTTGAAGATACTGCACAAGATAGAGTCATAGGTAAGTTAACAGAAGTATTTACACAGATAGGTATACCAGGCACAGCAGGTTTTAAAGCTGCAACAAAGTTAGCAGACAAAGCAATCAAAGCAAAAAAAGCAGGCACTTATGTTAATCCAAGATCTAAAGCTATTCAAGAGGGTGCAAAACAAGCTAAAACATTAAACGATAGAATACCTGATGGCACAAAAAGATTTGCTGCAGGTATATTCGGTGGTGCAACTGGTGAAACATTAGTTGCAGACGTAGAAGAGATAGGAACTTTTGGTGATTTTTTTGATGGACCAACAGCAATAGATGACAGAGAATCTACTGGTAGAGAGGAAGCTGGTAGAAGAATATTAAACAGATTAAAATTTGGAACTGAATCTATATTTATTACACCGTTTGTATATGGGGTAGGTGTTGGTGGTAAAGCTCTTGCAAAAAGAGGTAAAGATCTTGCTTACAGTGATAGTGCTTTTGAAAGATGGGTAAATAAATATATTGGCTCACCGTTTAGACCAAGAGGGGATTTACCAACAGAAGTCTTTGAAGCAGAAATGGCAAAAGCTGGATTAAAAGCAAGAGATACTTTTAGAGCAAGAGAAATTGTAGAAAATATAACTCGAGAAGTAGATAAGATATTTCCTAGAACAGGTAAATTTTTTGACACATCTACAAATAAAGAACAAGTAGATTTTTATAAAAAGATAAATGATGTGTTATTTGAAGGTGATTTAACTAAACAAATAAACCCAAACGCATCTGATGATTTAATTAAATTGTTAAAAAATAAAGAAATACCAGAAGAGTCTATAACAAATATAGTAACAAATTTAAACAGTGCTAGAGGTGAGTTTACTAACCTAATTAACATACTACAAAGAAATGCGGAGGGTAAAATATCTGCAGGTGCAAAAGACTTACAAAAAATTATGAAAGAAAGAATTGAAGGTTGGTTAGGTGGCACATATAGAATATTTCAAAGACCAAAAGGTTTATTTAAATTGTTTCAAAAATTCAAACCAACAGATGAAGCATATGCAAATGCTGTAAATTTGTTTAGAAGATATCTATCTAGAACAGATAAATCTAAAGCAGAAGGTTATATATTTGATCCTAATAGCACGGACTACTATGAAAAAGCAAAATTTTTAGTAGATGACATTATAAATCAAGCACAAGTAAAAAAGAAACCTGGTGGTTTACCTGATGTTACATATCAAGATGGTACAGCAATGTCTAAGAAAAAAACTTTTGAAGGTATACCAGGTAGAGGTAGTAAAGTATTTAGAGAATTATTTGGTGAGATACAGGATCCAAGATATTCTATATTCAATGCAATGACAAACTTATCTGCTGTTGCAAGAACAGCTACATATTTTGATGATGTTGCAGCACAAAATAGAAAAGTACAAAGCGAAGGTGGCAGAGGTTTTTTTTGGGAAACTGAAGACATAGCAAAACAAGCTGTAAACTCTCCAGGCACAGGTATTGAAATTGTTAAGATGGATGATATCATACAAAAATTACCTGGCGGTAATACTATTGTAAGTCCACTATCTGGTAAATTTACAACAAAAGAAATAGCTGACGGTATTAAAAATGCAAACGATATAGGTGCAGGTCTTACGTCTGTTATTAGAGGTAGAGAAGGAGCAAACCCTGCAGAGAAAGCAGTGACATGGTTTTACAGAAACTTATTATTATTTCCAAAAGGTATATCACAATTAGCAAAAACAGTTTTATCTATACCTACACACTTACGTAACTTTTTTAGTGCAGGTGCATTTGCTGGTGCTAATGGTATATTGTTTGAAGGATTAACTAATCCTGGTTTACTAAAAAGAGCGTTTGCCGAAGGTGTAGATACATCTGCATTATTAAAACTTGGACCAGGTAGTGCAGAAGCACAAGCAGCTTATAGAGAATTATTAGAGCTTGGGGTTGTAAACTCACAGGTGCAAATAGGAGATCTTGTTAATCTATTAAAAGATGCAACAGGTAATCCAGGTGTTGTATCTACTGATGCAATATTAAAACCTTTTATGACTAAATTAAAAAAATTAGGTCAGTTCTTTCAAGGTAAATATGTTGCAGAGGATGATACTTGGAAGATTACAAATTATGTAGTTGAGTTAGATAGATTAAAACAAGCAGCTGTCAAACAAGGTATTGAAACAACACCAGAAGTTATACAAGGATTAAAAAGAGAAGCAGCTAATATTGTAAAAAATACTGTACCAAACTATGCGTATGTTGGATCAGCAGTTAAGACTGCAAGAATACTACCAATTGGTAATTTTATGTCATTTCCTGCCGAGATGATTAGAACTACAACAAACATTGCAGAGCAAGGTATAAAAGAAATGAAACACATACCGGCTGTTGGAGAAGTAATTAGAGGCAGTAATGTAACTCCATATGTTTTTATAGAAGGCAAAGGTCTTGTTAAAAATAACAATCCAATGTATGGCACAGGATTTAAAAGATTATCTGGTATGGCCACAACACTAGTTGTTGTACCGCAAGTTGTTGTAGAAGGAGCAAAAGCTGTTTACGATGTTACAGAAGATGAGATACAGGCATTACGTCAATTCGTACCAGAATGGTCTAAAAATTCTACGCTTGTTCCTATCAGAACAGATGATGGTGAATTGCGTTATATAGATTTTAGTCATAGCAATGCATATGATGTAATAGCTAGACCATATAGAACTTTAGTAAATAATATTATAGCCGGTGAAGCAACAGATCAAACATTATTATCTGGTTTTGTAAGTGGTGTAAACGAAGCTGGTGCTGAAATAATGAATCCTTTTATATCTGAGTCTATTTGGACAGAGGCTGTAACAGATTTAACTGTTAGAGGTGGTAGAACATCGGAAGGTAGACAGTTATATACTGAACAAACACCTGCAGGAAACAAAGCTGCAATTAGATTTTTACATTTAGGTATTGCACTTGCACCATCATACAGACAGTTTCAAAGATTAGGACAAGCTGCTTTTGGTTCACCAACAAAACGTGGTGATGAATTAAATATTGGACCGGAGTTAGCAGGTTTTATGGGACTAAGACCTATTAAAGTAGATCCGCTACAATCAATGGGATTTAAAATAGCGGAATATCAAACAGGTATAAGAAATTCTAGAAGAGAATTTACTGGTGGTTACTTTGGAATATTAAGAGGTGGTAGAATAAAACCAAATGATGTTATTCAAGCATATTATAATTCAAACAAAGCTAGATTTTTAGTTCAACAGGAGATGAATAAAAATATAACTGCAGCTGGTATATTAGGAGTTAATCGTTCAAGATTAAAACAAGAATTTAAAGATAGACAAATAAGTGATGCAGCTTTTAATAATTTATCAAGAGCAAAATTTGAACCTTATTATCCTTCGGAAGATATACAAGAAAGGTTTAGAGAAATAGCTAGAAATCTTGGAGATCCAAACATATTTAGAGAAGTTAGACCAACATTAAGATTAATGTTTAAAGAGTTTGGACGTTTACCTTTAACAGGTAGTTTTGAATCTGATGTAAATGATTTTTTATTTGAAAGTATTTCAACGCCACCATTACCTGCTTCAGTAACTTCAGCAACCCCTATAGTAAATACGCAAGTAAACTTGCAACAAAGAGACCCAATTACTAACTTGACACAAACACAACAAGCGTTACTATCTCCAGAAGAACAAGTAATAGCGAGTAGGAGACAAACATAATGGCTAAGAACGCATTACAAAAAATTGAAGATCATGAGAAGCTTTGCAGAATAATGCAAAAGCAGACACATGATAAGATAAATAAACTTGAACGTCAAATTAACCGTGTAGAAAGCATATTATTAGTATCTACTGGAGCTTTGATATCTGGTATGGCTTATGTTATATTTGCTTTAATTATTAGATAAAAAATTTTTCATGCAACTTTCAAAACATTTTAGTTTAAAAGAAATGACCAAGTCGATGACAGCTCAACGTAGAGGCATTGATAACACACCAGGATCAGGTGAGATTAAAGCTTTAGGTGATTTATGTTGGAAAGTTCTTGAGCCATTACGTGCACACTTTGACAAACCAGTAACCATCACCAGCGGCTATCGTAGTGAAGCGTTATGTGAAGCGATCGGCAGCAAAAAGACATCGCAGCACGCTCTGGGGCAGGCGGTCGACCTAGAAATTTTTGGTGTGCCAAATATTCAGACAGCTTACTGGCTACAAAATAACGTGGACTTCGATCAATTGATCATGGAGTACTACGACAAAGACGACCCCGCAGGCGGATGGGTCCACATAAGTTATCACGAATCAGATTCAAATAGAAAACAAGTTCTTACTTTTGATGGAAAAAAATACACCGAAGGGCTCCCAGAAATGAAATGGTCTGGTGGTAAAGTTGTTAATTAAATCCAGTCTCTTAATTCTTCTCCCAAAACTTCTGATGCAATATTAATTTTTTTACGTAAAGCTTTTTGTATTTTTTCATCAACGGTATCTTCACATATAATATCAACATAAGTTACATTTTTTTTCTGTCCGATACGGTGCGCACGGTCCTCTGACTGTAAACGCTTCTCTAGGTCATATCCGTTAGAATAGTAAATTACGGTGTTTGCAGCCGTCAAAGTTATCCCATAGCCGCCCGTAGAGGGCGTTCCTACCATGAACCGGCATCTAGGGTCGCCTTGAAATTTACGTATGTTATCTTGTCTTTCTGATTGAGGCGTGAGTCCGTAATAACTAACCACTGACCCTGGACCATGGATCTTTTCTATTTCACTTACAATATTTTGTATATCTTTTTGCCAGTGTCCCCATATGATTGCTTTACCTTCTGTTTCATCTAACACATCCATTAATTCTGTTATTCTGTTATTACTTATTAATTGTGTGCTGCCATCATCTGCAGTAAAATGACCACAAGTAATTTGTTGTAGTCTCATTAACTGTGTAATGACATTCATAGTAGAAGTAACTTTACCATTTAATGTAGCAAGAGCTGTCTTCTTCATTTGATCATAAACTTTTTGTTGTTCTTTACTTAAGGTAATATGTCGTTTAGTCCAATTTTTAGGCGGTAAATCTAAACAATCTTTTTTTAAAACTCTGTAAGAAAAATCTTTTAATTTATCTGATAGCTCTGCTAAATTTTGAAATGCACGAACTACTTGTATTGTTCTACCTCTTACATGCATAGATTTCATTACAGCATATCTATTTCTAAAAGAATAATACGATGCATGATCTAATAAATAAGGATCCAAAAAATAAGATTGTGTATATAAATCTAACGGGTTTTTTGTAACAGGAGATCCTGTCATGATTCGTCTATACTTAGCATGCTCTCCAAGATCTATAATATTTTTAGTTCTTTTTGCTGTTGGTGTTTTAATTGTTGTAGACTCATCAATAGCCATTAATACTTTGTGTGAATTTAAAAATTTAGATGCAAACTTCATACCTTTGTTTGTACTAAATGCTTCAACATTCATAACCAAAATGTGTAATGATGTTTCTATTTCAAATAAACTTTCTAATTTTTCTTGTTGTCCTTTTGTAATATTTGATTGCCACAATACGGTCACATTTTCTATATGGTTAGGTAAGTGTGTAGGAAGCTCTTGCTCATACCAAGTTTTTATTACACCCTTGGGAGCTACAATTAAGGCACCATCAATCTTACCTTTGTCATAAAGCATGGACATATTATCTATTAATACTTTTGTTTTACCTGTACCCATTTCCATGAAGTAAGCATAGGTCTCTTTGTTCCATGACTTTTCCAAGGCAGTCAACTGATGCGTGTAAGGCTTTGTCTTAAATTTATAATTCATCTTTCTTATTGACAATATACTTATCCAAACCTATATTGTCAAGGATGAAAGATTATAAAATTATTATTGTAGGGGGAGGCACGGCCGGTTACGTAACTGCTTTAATTTTAAAACAAAAATTTAAGGAACAGGTTAACGTAAAAGTAGTCAGGTCTAAAGACATTGGAATTATTGGTGTAGGAGAAGGATCAACGGAAGAGTGGTCATCTTTTTTATCTTTTATAAATGTCGATAAAAATTTAATAATTAAAGAGTGTGGAGCTACTTACAAATTTGGGATAATGTTTGATGGGTGGGGACATGAAAAATACTTGCACTCTGTATTTACAGATTTAGATATTAAAACAGGACAAGAACATATTGGTTATTTAAATTTAATTTTAAATAATAAAAAGTTAAATCATAATTTTATTTACAAAAATAAATTACCTAAAACAATTGAACCTTTGCAATATCATTTTGATACACATAAATTAAATGTTTTTTTAGAAAAAACGTGTGAAGAAAGAGGTATAAAAATTATAGACGATACTATTAATTATGTTGAAGTTAATAAAAAAGGTATTAGTTTTGTTCAAAGTGCGAAACAAAAATATGAAGGTGATTTTTTTATTGACTGCACTGGTTTTAAAAGATTACTAATAAGTAAACTAGGTGCTAAATGGAAGTCTTATAAAAAATATTTAAAAGTTAATTCTGCTATAACTTTTCAAACTCTAGACGAAAAAAATTATAACTGTTGGACTTTAGCGAAAGCTATGAAATTTGGTTGGAGATTTAAAATACCAGTTCAAGGTAGGCACGGAAATGGATATATTTTTTCTGATAAATATACAACACCTGAAAAAGCAAAAGCAGAAGTAGAAAAAGAATTAGGTTATAAAATAAATGTTGGTAAACATATTAAATTTGATCCAGGTCGTTTAGACAAAGTTTGGATTAAAAATTGTGTTGCTGTAGGTTTATCTGCTAATTTTGTAGAGCCGTTAGAAGCAACGTCAATTGGGACGTCAATACAACAATCTTTCTTATTAATGCATAATTTAACTAATCCTCTTAATTCTGTAAGAGAACAATACAATAATCAAATTGAAAGTATTATGGAAAATATAAGAGATTTTATTTATCTTCACTATTTAAGTTGGGGTAAAAATAATTCGTTTTGGAAAAACTATACATATTTTAATGCTCCACCTAGTCTTCAAAAAATGTTAGATTTATGGAGAGAAAGATTACCAATTAATGATGATTTAAAAGGATCTGATTATAAATTGTTTTGGGCGTGTAATTTTATTCAGGTTTTGCACGGAATTAATTTTTTTAAAAAAAGTAAATTTTTAAAAAAACAATATGATTTTTTACCAAAAGTAACTCGAGACGAGTTAGAACATTACCTTGATAGTACTGTAAAAAAAACATATAGTAATTATATATATAAAACACATAAAGAGATTATAAAAAATATTAATGAAAGTAATTAACACTAACAGTATTCCTAGTAGGGAAAGCACCGTCTATGTAATTCAAGAAATTGCTGGAACTAAAGCCGGTAACCCTAAGATAAATATTATGGGTGCTTCGCATTATGGTAAATTTGTTTTTTTATTACCAGAATTTTCACAAATGATTTTTTCGCCTGGTCCATTAATTTATAAGTTAAGACAAGGTTTAAAAAACTTTAAGCAAGGAGATTATCTTTTGCTTACAGGAGATCCTGCAATAATAGGTGTAGCCTGCTCTATTGTTTCTGACATAACAAATGGCAAATACAGTTTATTAAAGTGGGATAAACAAGAAAGAAAATACTATCCATTAGAACTTAATTTATATGAGAAAGGAGACATTAATGAATAATATTGATTTTGAAAAAGATCAACAAGATGCAATGAAACAGACTGACAATATTCAGTCACTTGCAGATCAAGTTGAAAGACTAGAAAATGTTGTAACAACTATAGAGGCAGCAGAAGAAAACATAAAGTTATTAAAAAAAAAACGAGATCATATATCAGGTGAAGTTATACCTACTATGATGAGTGAGATGGGTCTTGCGGAGTTAAAACTGCATGACGGATCTCATTTAAAAGTTTCAACGACGTATCGAGCTACCATAACGGAGGCAAATAAAGAGACGGCGTTTAACTGGCTTCGTAACAATGGACTAGGAGATATAATCAAAAACGAGATATCCGTATCTTTTGGTCGCAACGAAGATAACAAGGCGGCTGATTATGCCGAACTTGCAAAAGGTCAAGGGTTTCAACCAACACAAAAGATGAAGGTTGAACCCATGACTTTGAAAGCGTTAGTCCGTGAACGTATCGAGGCAGGTAAAGAAATGCCAACGGAAATTTTCGGAGTGTTCTCTGAAAATAAGACTACAATAAAAAGGAGCAAATAAACATGAACCAAGTAGCAACAAAAAAAGAAGGAGCGTTAGCAACAAATTTATTTGAAGCTGATGCAAACCAAGGTGCTCAAAATATATCGCAAGAAGATCTTGCGTTACCTTTCCTAAAAATTTTGGGACAACTATCTCCAGAGGTAAACAAAAGAGATGGTAAATATGTCGAAGGCGCAGAGCCAGGCAAAATAATCAACACTGTAACTAATCAGTTGTTCGACACATTACAAGTCGTACCGGTCTTTTACAAAAGACAATACATTGAATGGCAAGATAGAGGTACCAGCACTGGTGCACCTGTTGCAATTCACGAGGCAGATAGTGATATAATTAGCCAAACTACAAGAGATAAATCTTTCAAGGATAGATTACCTAACGGTAATTATTTAGAGAATACAGCAAATCATTTTGTGATTCTTCTTGGAGATAGTCCTACAACAGCTTTGATTTCTATGAAAGCTACTCAATTAAAGGTGAGTAGAAAATGGAACTCAATGATGTTGGGTATTAAAATGCAAGGTAAAAATGGTATGTTTACCCCGCCAACTTATAGCCACATTTACAATCTAAAAACTGTGCAGATGTCAAATGATAAAGGCACATGGTTTGGATGGGACGTAAGTAAAGTTGGACCAGTGTCAGACAAAGGTGTTTATGACATTGCAAAAACTTTTGCTGAACGTGTAGGTAAAGGTGAGGTACAAGCTAAACCAGAAACTCAAGAAGAAACAAAGAGAACTTTAAATCTTTAATAGTTCCTGCGGGAGTGGGCGGTAAAGCGAGAGTGGACCCGCCCACCTTAAATTTGTTATGATTGAGAAAAATTATTCTGGACCGGTTACTTATGAAGATTGGATTAATCTAGGTAGGATCATTATACCCTGTTTAAAGGGTAGACCTATAGTCAAAGGTTGGTCAGATCCAAGTTTTAAAGTAACGAAAGAAGAATGGAAAAAGAATTATCCCCACTGTGAAATAGCGTTAAGATTAGATAGAGACGTTGATTTAGATATTGATAATCAATTAGCACAAAGATTCATAGGTCATTACATAAAAGAATGTAGTGCAATTTCAGGGAGAGAAGGGAATCCATCAAGTCATTATTGGTGGAAAGATGAAATAGAATTTACACAATTTAAACTACCGTCAGAATTAAAACATACATTTGAAAATTTACCTCACGGTGCAATGTTATGCGAATTACGACATGGACATGATAAATATACAATAGTGCCAGGATCTAAACATAGTAAAGCAAACGAATATGTTAAATGGGAGAAATATGCTGGTTTAAACGAGTATACAGGTGATTTAAGAGCAGATGTAGGCAAAGTTGCACTCTCTACCGCACTTTGTATTTTATACGCACCACAGGGCCAGAGAGACGCATATTGTACTGCGATAGCAGGTGTTTTATTAAAACATGCACAATGGGATGTAAATGAAATAGATGAGTTTGTTTATAATATAGCGATTGCTGCAAATGATGATGAGGCTTTAAAAAGAAGATCAAAAGGTTCTAGTGGAGAAAAAGCTAATAAAAATTTAGGACTACCTAAACTAGCAGAAATTATTGGTTGTTCACCAAGAGGTGTTGCAGAATTATTTAGTTGGATAGGTATAAAATATGCTGCAGGCAAAGAAATTGCACAAGAATCCATAGGTGATATAATTGAATATGGAAGTGATAGATACATAGTTAAGGTAAATACTTTAGTTGACGGTGAGATAGTTGAGAAAGAAATAATAGTTGATGGGCCAACGCTTACAAAACAACAAATGTTTTACGATGAAATAATAAGACAGGCATCTCTTTGGGTTCCAAAAATGAAACCAAAAGATTTTGAAACAATTATGAGACAGAAATATTTAAGTAGAACTAGATCTAATAATTATGTTGCAGAGGCAGATGAAGATTATAAATTTAGAAAATATTTTACAAACTATTTAAATAAAGAAGGTATTTATGAAGATAAAGATAATTTAGCAATTTATAAATTACCTTATTTTAATATTAGAAATTATTCTCTTGAGTTTAACCTAGATCATTTTGAAGATGATTTGCAAAAAAATAAAATAAATTTGCCTAGAGTAGACTTAGTTTTAAAAGTACAACGTGTTTTAAAAGCAAAGAAATATCACGGTAAACACAAAGAAAAATCGTGTGTTTCTTGGAGAATAGAAGACCAAAAAGTAGAAAATAGATCGCTCTTATTAGAGGGTGATTACGTTGAAATAACAGGAGAAAAAAATGAATGAGCCCATATTTACATCTGGTCCTCCAGGGACCGGAAAAACTTTTATTGAGTTACGAAAACGATATAAGGAGTTTGTAAAAAAATATAAATGGAATGAGATTGTTGTATTATCTCATACTAACGTTGCAGCTATGGAGATTATAAAAGCTGTAAAAACTTTGCCTCAATTACAAGGTGTTACGATAGAAGACTTAGAAGATCAAATATGCACAATACATAGTTATTGTAGATCTATGTATGTTAAAATGAGTAAATGGGAAAAAGAAGATCACAATAAGTTTGCAAGTAAATTTCCTATAATGAAAAAATGGAAAAAGAAATGGGATAAACATCCCTTATATCAATTTTGTTCACAGGCACACGGAAGAGAAATGACTTCTGAACAATATGCAAAAGTTTGCGATCCAAAATCTTTTGAACCATACAGTGTAAAAATGCTTAAAAATTTAAAAGAAGAATACGATAAGTTTAGAAAAACACCTGGTCAAGAAAGATTATCATTTGAAGATATGATTGATAATTTTTTATTTTATGGAAAAGAACCGGAGGATATTCAAGTTTTAATGGTGGATGAAGCACAAGACTGTAGTAGACCACAAATAAAAGCATTACATAAATTAGCCACTAATATAACAGATCCTGAAGGATATCGTTTTATTGGAGATGCAGATCAAACATTATATCAATATGCAGGTGCAGATCCAGAGTACTTTCATATGTTAGCTCTTAAACATAAAGACAATGAATTAAAAGCAGGACTTAGATGTTGTGAAACAATAAATACAATTTGTAAAAATATAATAGCTCCTGTTTGGAAAAAATGGGGTTACACAAGAACATGGTTACCTGCAGGTGGTAAAATTGGAGAACATAATTTTATTTCTAGAATTGATAAACCTTGTCCAGGTAGTTTTAAACTTTTACAAAAAATAAAAAACACGTTAGAAACTTTTTTATTTGTATATAGAGGTGTGCCATCTGACGATGTCATTAAAACATTTTTTTATAAACATGGAATAGATTTTAGTCACGTAGGTAGTGATCCTCATATAAGCAGAAAAGTTTTTAGATGTTTTAATACTTGGAATAAGTTTTTAAGTGATAAAGTTTCTTTACAACAAATTAAAGAGTATTGGCCTTTAATTGGGGTTAGAGGACAGAATGGTGTTAAAGTAAATAAAATGGGAGAAGTTAAAAATTTAGAATCTCTTATAAATAAAGACTATAATGTTCAAGAAATAATAGATTTAAATTTGTTAAAACCTGATGTTTTACAATACAAAAACTTTAGTGAAGTTGTAACCGACACAAAAATTTTACCTAAAATTCCTTTTATTAAAAAAGTTTTATTAAATAATTTTAATGTAGAAAAAATGCCAAGAGTTGAGTATGGAAATATACATCAAGTAAAAGGTTTAACACGAAACAACATTGTTGTTGATCTTACTGTAACGAGAAGAGAAGATTTTTATGAAGGCCGTAGGTTAGGTTATGTAGCTTATAGTAGGGGTGAATATGATTGTTGGACTATCTTATCACGAACTAATATGTCTTTAGGTGGAATCGAAGCAAATAAAAAAGAAATCTTTAATAAAGGATTTAGTGAAGAGGATTTTCACAATTTTATTATGAGACAGGAAAGAGAAGTATATGACAGAACATAAAAATAAAAATGTTTGGAATAAACAACACGGAGGATCTCACTATCAAAAGTATGTCATACAGCCTAGTAAATTTGTAGTGGAGAACAAGTTGCTATATCCAGAAGGATGCGCTATAAAATATATAATAAGGCATCAAGATAAAAATGGAAAGGAAGATTTAATGAAAGCAATACATTTTATAGAAATGATAATTGAAAGAGATTACAAATAATGTGTAATACTCCAGAAGATTTAGATTTACAAAATGTTGATACTGTTGCTATTGACTTAGAAACTTATGATCCTAACTTAAAAACTAAAGGATTGGGTGCTGTAAGAGGTGATGGTTTTATATGTGGTGTAGCAATTGCTACGGGTAAGGATACTGTTTACTTTCCATTAAATCATACAGATATAGATAAAGATTCATTAGATACAAATAAATTTTGGAATGTTCTTAATGATAAGTTGTTTCAAAACGAAAAAATTACAAAGGTGTTTCATAATGCTATGTATGATGTTTGTTGGATTAGAGCAGTTACAGGAAAAATGTTAAAAGGTAGACTAGTAGATACTATGATTGCTGCTTCTGTTTTAAATGAAAATGAAATGAGATATTCTTTAGATTCTCTTTCTAAAAAATATTTACAAGATTCAAAATATAAATATGACTTACAAAAAAAAACTTTAGAATGGTCCGGAGGAATGGTGAAGGATCCCATGTCTAACATGCACAAACTTCCTTCTTCTGTTGTAAAAGAGTATGCAAAACAAGACGTTGACCTAACTTTAAAGTTATGGAATCTTTTTAATAAAAAATTGGACGAAGTATTATACACTAATCCAGAAACTAACGATGAAAAAACTTGTAGAAAAATATTTGAATTAGAAACAAAATTATTTCCTTGTTTGGTTGACATGAAATTTAAAGGCGTTAAAATTGATGTCCAAAAAGCTACTAATTTTGGCAAGCATTTACAAAAAAGAATAACTCAAATAATTAAAGCCATAGAAAAAAGAACAACTATTAAAGTTGATATTTGGGCAGCTTCATCAATAAAACAATTATTAAATAATCAAAACATTACAGACTACAAAAAAACACCAAAGTCTGGAATGCCACAACTACCAAAAGATTATTTAAAAACACACGACAATAAATGTTTACGTATGATTGCAAAAGCAAGAGAGTATGATAAAGCCGTTAATACGTTTATTAACGGGTTATTAGATTATGTGCATAAAGGAAGAATACACGCAGACATTAATCAAATAAGATCTGATTCTGGTGGCACTGTTACTGGTAGGTTCAGTATGTCAAATCCAAACTTACAACAAATTCCTGCAAGAGGTTATATAGGTAAAAAAATGAGAGAGATGTTTTTACCAGAAGAAAATTGTAAGTGGGCAAGTTTTGATTATTCACAACAAGAACCTAGGATTGTTGTGCACTATGCTATTAAAATAGGTTTACCAAAGACAGAAGAACTTCAAGAAGAATTTAATAAACAAGATGCTGATTTTCATCAAATTGTAGCAGACATGGCAAAAATATCTAGAACTCAAGCTAAAACTATAAACCTTGGATTATTTTATGGCATGGGTAAAATGAAATTACAAAAGGAATTAGGTTTAGATAAAGATAAAGCAAAAGAGCTTTTTTCTGACTATCACAAAAAAGTTCCTTTTGTTAAACAGTTATCCCAAGAATTAATAAATTTTTCAAAAGAAAATAAATTATTATACACTTTGCATGATAGGTTTTGTAGATTTGATAGATACGAAACAACGGACAGAAAATGGAACCCTAAAAAAGGTAAATTTGATGAAGTGGATTTATTAACAAAAGAACAAGCTTTTAAGGAATTTGAAATAGAATATAGAAAAGTAGCAAAAGATTGTAAAGGCAGAGATTTAACAGACAAAGAGTGGGAATATTTTCATAATTATTACACACCAGCTTTTACTTACAAGGCATTAAATAGATTAATACAAGGATCTGCTGCTGATATGACAAAAAAAGCAATGGTAGATCTTTATCAATTAGGGATAATACCTCACATACAAATTCATGATGAGTTATGTTTATCTGTTGAAAATGATTATAAAGCTAATATAGTTCAAAGTTCAATGGAGTCAGCTATACCTCTTGAAATAAAAAACAAAGTTAATTATAAGAGAGGTCAAAATTGGGGCTCAATAAAATGAGAATATATTATGGCTTATTTAAATGCAAACATACCAGTAACTTATGCTCAAATAAGAAGAGAATATTTATATGATCTTAAAAAACACCATGGAGAAGTTGAAGATTGTATTGTCTTCGGTATTACCGCTATTACAGGTCGTCCGATCTTGTTTCATGCCATTATGGAAAACGGTGCAATCTTTTATCGTCTGCCAATTTCGGCTTTTATTCAACGTGGTTATGAACCGGAAGCTGTTCCACATCAAAGACTTGATGAACTTGAACTTTGGAATTGCTTTAGTTATTATCCTGCTGTTACTAGCTATGATATTTTAGACGGACAATCCGGTAAATACATAGGCAAAGATAAAAAATGGTACTATGGCGCATATCTTTTTACAGTTGATTTTGCTCACCCAGAGAGTAATATAATAGATACTGATCATTCAGAAATTCCGCACGAACATAAGTGCGCACACATACTTGCCCTAGAAAACGGTAATTATGCAGCTCAACCTAACAACAGACTAATATGGGACATACCATCTTTTACAGTTAAAGATGAAATTCCAGATTGGAAGGTGCAAACTTCAGAGTGGAATGTAGAAGACACTAAGAAGTGGAGAACAGAAGACACTGACAACTTCTTCTACGAGATTGAGGAAAAGAAAAATGATTAAAAAAATTAAAGAAAAAATAAAAGCTATGTGGAAATGGTATGTTTCTTGGCTTTTTGATTGGCAAAATAAAAAATGAGTAAACCATTAAAAATTTCAGAGCAGGCGGCCGTGCAGATGCCTATGAAAACGGTTGCCTCTCTGATTATGATGGTTGCAATCGGGACCTGGGCTTACTTTGGTTTGCATGAAACGCTTAACAATCATGCTACAAAAATAGAATTAATGCAAAAAGATTTAGAACAAAACTCAGAGTTTAGAATTAAATACCCACGTGGAGAACTTGGTCAATCATCTGGGGAGGCGGAGCTCTTTATGTTGGTGGAACATATGGCAGGGTTAATAGAGTCTATGGATGAAGAACTTAAGGGTATGAGAAATAATAAAATTAATATAGATTTTTTAAAAGAACAAGTTTCAAAACTACAGAAAGATGTAGAAAAATTAATTAGAAATGGAAGTGGACATTAATGAAAAAAGATAAAAGTAAATTATCAAAATTTGAATGGGTTAAAAAAAATATAGTAATTGTACCTGTAGTAGCTGCAATACTAGCCGGAACATTTACATCAGTCAGATATGTATTAAGTTTAACTGATACTATTGAAGCAAATAAACAGACCATTGTTAACTTACAAAGAGATTTAACAGTAGCAGAAGATAAATTAACTGAAGTCGCTACAAGATTATCTGCAGCTGAAGCGACGTGGGAAATGGCAGAAAATTTATATAGACAATTAGCAGACCAGGTAAGAGAACATGCATACGATATTAAAGATCTTAATCGTTAGTTTTTTATTTATTACAGCAGCCGAAGCACGTAATGAATATTTAAATGATGGCACAAACTCATGTGACCAAGGTAGTTGGGAAGCATATACAGAAGTAAGACAAAACGAATATAAGACAGGATCTAGTGCAGAATCACAGAATCAAGTCATAGGTTTAAGATGGAGAAAATCTATTGGACCTGTATGTGATGAAGAGTTTGCAAAAGAACAAAGACTAAAACAAAAATTAAAAACACAATTAGAACTTGTTAAAGAATGTAAAAGAGTGCCTAGAATTAATCCACCACCACCTGCATTTGCTGAGTTAATTAACATGTGTATACAACTAGGTGTAATGCCTTCTAATTCTTTTAGCGGCAGAGATTTTGATCCAAAAGTAAGTTATTGGACTGTATTAAAGGAAAAATATATGAAGGAAAACCCTGATATTATTACATTAGATAACTATAAGGAGAAAAAATGATAGAAATGGTATTTGCACTTTTGCTATTGCAAGATCACAAAATTATAGAACACCGTTATCACGACACTCTTAGTTCATGTCTTAAAGCTAAACGTTACGCTATGAAGGACAAAAGCACTAAGGATAGAGTTGTCTATAAATGTATTCAATCTAAAGCAAATATAGAAGTGTACATGGGGGAGAAAAAAATTCTTTCATTAATATTAGATTAATGATAAAACTTAATAAAAAACGTAACCCTGTGGCACGACAACTTAGACATTTTAAGAAAAAAGTGATAAAGAATAAGAAAGCATATGACAGAAAAAAACTTCATAAAGTTTCACACAGAAATAGTTAACGGTGTTTGTCCGACTTGTGATGAATACACAATGTTGGTGGGAATAACCAGATGTTTTTATAGATGTATAACTTGCGGTGCAGATTTAGAACAACATGTAAATGGAAAGATAAGTTACATACCTCAGTTATCTAAAAATACATTACAATCAAAAGTTAACGAATATTTTGGTTATGGCGAAAAAAAGTAAATTTGGTGTAAACACTTATGTAACAAGGTCAAGACCAAAAATAGGTAGACATAAAAAACGTATGAGAAAGGATGAAAAGCGTAATTATAAAAAATATCGTGGTCAAGGAAGATAATGAAAACAATTATACAGGATAACTTTTTAAATACAGAACAATGTATGTGGTTAATAAGACAGTATGAAAGTGTTTCTTATTATAGAAATAAGGCAAAAAAACCGATAGAAAAGTTTAATTCTTATTATCCTTGGAATCATGAATATAAGGGAAAAAACACAATAGGAAATTGTCCTGGTTGGTTAGTGAATAGAATAAATAATTTAGCAACTGAAATAAATGGTTCAGTTATAGATTGGATTGAAACTGTAAAATGGTACTCTCCTTGTGTTGGTCAACGTTTACATGTTGATGAGACTTCTGATGAAACAACTTTATCGTGTATAATTTATCTAAACTCTAATTATGATGGGGGTCAAACTTATTTTGAAGATGGCACAGTTATTATGCCGGGGACTGGAAGAGCTTTGTTTTTTGAGGGTCAACATCTTAAGCATGGAGTAACAAACTTGGACCACGGAACAAGATATAACATTTCTTGTTGGTTAAAGAAAGGTTGACAACTATCCTTAAATATCCTAGATTAAAAATATGAAAGAAGATTTTAAAATTTTTAGAGAACATAACTATGTTTCACTTGGTCCTTACTTAGGAGTATTTAAATTAGATCCTTTATTTGTTAAAAAAATATTAAAATTAGGAAGAAAATCTAAACATGATTATAGCGAGGCATTAGCTGGACAAATACAAAAAGAAGTAAAAATAGATATAGAAAAAAACTCTTGGGTAAGAAATTATTTAAACAATTATGTTTTAGCTTGGATAGACGGCTATAAACAATATGGATATGACGTCACACATAAAAATTTTGCATTTCGAATTCAAAATATGTGGATGAATTTTATGAAAAAGGGAGAATATAATCCTGTTCATATTCATGAATCTTGTCATTTATCTTATGTTATTTTTGTTAAAATTCCAGAACAACTTACAAACACTAAATTAACTTATTATAATAAAACCAAAGGAACAAAAGGTTTTACGAATTTTTATTTTGGAGAAAATTCTTGGGATACTGTTTCAACAAGATCAATTGTTCCAAGAGAAAATGTTTTATTAATGTTTCCTGCTCAATTACGTCATTCAGTTGATGCTTACGATGCTAATGTAGAAAGAGTGACAGCAGCAGGTAACATTAAATTTATTAATTTAAAACCACCTATTGATGATGCTTCTGCTCCATTATCTGATTATCAATTTAGAAAAAATATTTAAATGAAAGAAAAAATAATAACTATAAAACCAAAAGGCATATCACAGAAACAATGGTCTAGTTTACTGTTAGAATTAAACCTTGTCAAACAAGCATGGAAGCCATATGGTGTTACACTTGAAATAACTGCACCTGGTTTGAAGAGTGTTTTGTATTATGGAACAAGCACAAATGAGAAACACAAACGAACTAGATAGCATAGCTATCCTTTGGAATAAAACAAAGGACATAAAATATAAAGAGCTTTGGTACCAAAAAGTAAAGGAGTGGCATGGCAAAAACATTAATAATATTAATACTTCTGTTCGATGGAACGTTAATACAAGAAAGATACAACTTAACAAGAGAGATGTCAGTGCATGAGTGCTTGCAGTATGGCGATGATCATAGAGAAGCTATTGCAGAATACAAAGAATTTAAAAATACACTTAAAAATGGATGGTATTTAAAAGATGGTCGTGGAACTTTTCAAGGCTATATGTGCGAGTAGTTTTTTACTATTACCTGCTGTTTTTTTATTGTTAGTGTGGAATCAAGAAAAACCTACCTCATTAACTAATAAGGAAAAAAATGAAGTAGGTTATGGTGAGAAGATAAAATCTCCATAACATAATTTAGCCATATTGTCAAATCGTCTCACTCGGTGTGCAAGTAAACTTAATATAAATTTGATGTTTATTAGCATCCTCTCTACCTATTTCTTTCATTTTATTTTGAGATTGTTCGTAACCAAACATCATACAATCATAAGTAGAATTAAAAGTTTCAGGCCATTGATATGGTGCCATGCAAGTAGCCTCAGTATAACTACACAGTATTAATGTTAATAAAATTTTCATTGACAATCCTATAATATCACCTATATTAGGCTCTTAAATTATGAAAGGAAACACGCATGACTGACATGAGTAAATATAAAAATGTTTCTCTAACAAAAGAAACATATGCTATTTTAGATAAGTTATCAAAGATATTATTGCCCGATGCAAAGTTGTCAATATCAAAGACAATTGAATCGATTGCAAATGAGAAAGTGAGAAAACTAAATGGCAAAGTTAAAAGTAAATAGAGTAAAAAAACACATTTGTTCTACCTGTAGAGGAAATGGTTATCTTAAAGTAAAAACAGAATGGGGAGAAACAGTTCATCAATGTTGGGACTGTGACTCAGAAGGAGAGTTTTATGAAGTTAATGAATATGATAATCTTATTGATGACGATTACTATAATGACAATTCTTTTAACAAGTTGCACTAGTAAATTTGATGGGTATGATCCTACAACAGCAACTGTAAGATGGATATTAACATATGATAAAAAATGAATTGAAAAGGACCTCCGTCCATATAACGCTTAGCGCTATTCCCTGTACGGCAACCTATGAAGCCGCAAGTCCGGTGGAGGTGTGGAGCCTTTGCTCTCTTGGAAGTACGTGCACGGAAACCAGGAGGGTTTTATGAATCAAAGCGATATAGCATACATTGCAGGTTTGTTTGATGGTGAGGGTAGTATTAATTTTACTAGACGACCAGAAAAAAAGAAAAAACATAAAGATAAACCTGGCTATCGTATGTCAAACTCTATGCGTATAAGTATGGAGATTACAATGACTGACGAAGAAGTTGTGCGTTGGGTGCATAAACTTTTAAAAGTCGGCACCGTAACTAATAAACCACGTAAAGGTTTACGTAAAGATGGTACAAAGTATTTGATGCAATACAGATGGCGTTGTACATTTAGAGATTGTTATCAAGTGTGTACATTATTATGGCCTTATGCACATACAAAGTTACACAAGATAGAACAAGTTATAGATCACTACGAACCAGATTATCTTATGGATGGTAAAGTAGTAGATTTACAAACTTATAAGGAGGCAATGAGTTTAGAATGAAAGAGTTAGGAATAAAACCAGGGGATAAATTACAAGTGCAAACATATAACTGGGGGCCTTGCGTAATTAGATTTAAAATAACTGAAAAATTTAAAAAATTACTTCTTGAGGAGGCAAGAGAAGCTACAAAAGATTTTAGAAAAAATTTAGCTGGACAATTAGATAAAGAATTAGGTTATTCAGACGAATCTAAAAATAAAGCTCTGCCATTTGTTTCACAATATTTAGGTATATATGATCAAATGTTTCAACAGTTTAGAAACAAAGCTTATGATAAAAAACCAGAATATTTTATGTCTTCAATGTGGGTTAATTTTCAAAGACAATATGAATTTAATCCTCCACATGACCATGACGGATGTTTAAGTTTTGTAATCTATCTTTCAATACCAGAAAAATTAAAAAAAGAACATGCAGCTTACAAAGGTAAAAGTGCTGGACCCGGAGGTATACAGTTTATTTATGGTGAAGGTGGTAGAGATTGTGTTACTTACATGTCTCATTTTCCTGAAGAAGGAGATATGTTTATTTTTCCTGCATGGTTAAAACATTGGGTATCACCTTATAAGTCTGATGTTGTTAGAGTATCTGTGTCTGGTAACATACATAACTCTGCACCGTTAAATCAAATTAAAAAGGGAGAATTAATTGGTGAAGAGGACGAAGAATATATTAAAGAATTAAAAAATAAATTATAATGGCTAGACCTAGTGTATTCGTAGCAATGGCGTGTTATGACACGATGAAAGTAGAAACGTGTCTGTCTTTGTTAAACTTATTTAATAAATTTACTATGCATAACATACCAGCAGAATTTAGAACGGCTAAGAGTCCATACGTAGGGCATTGCCGTAATCTATTAACTGCAGGGTTTTTACACTCTGATAAAGACTTTTTATTGTTTGTAGACGCTGACATGCAGTTTGGAGCTGATTCTGTATTTAGAATGTTAGCCGCAAACTATGATGTTTGTTGCACACCGTACAGATTAAAAGATGCATCAATGAAAGAATCTTATCCTGTATCTTTTGAAAATTATGACAAGATAGATATAACTGATAAGGGTTTTGTTGAGATTACATCAGGACCTACTGGTCTTATGATGATACACAAGTCTGTGTTTAAAAAACTAAAAGAAGATAACCCACACTTACAAATAAAATTTCCTGAAGAAAAGAAAAAAGATATTAACGCTGAAATTATGGGTGTTGAAGATACTGGTGAAGATCCATCCAAAGATTGTATGTGGAATTTTTTTGATACATCGTTTGAAAACCATTTATTTAAAGGTGAAGATATTGCATTTTGTGAACTAGCTAGGCAATCTAAATTTAAAATACATGCAAACATAGATTCAACAACCATTCATCACGGACCATATGGATATAAAGGTAAATTTAGAGACTCACTAGAAAAGGTTACAGAATGAGTTTTGATAAAATAAAATTTGATTCTTACATGTTAAGGTCTAGTTTAATTAATCATAAAAAAATTAAACCAAAGTTATTAAAATTAATTAATAAAGCAAAAGCTAAATCACAAAAAATTAAAAACAAATATTATAATGATAACGTAACTCGTAATGATTTTGATTATGGTGATGATTTTGATAGACCTTGGGTAAAATATTTTATTAAAGATTTAAGAAAGTATTTAATAACTGTTTCTAATGAATTAGGTTATGGTGAGTTTAGAATTATTAGAGTCTGGTTTCAACAATATGACAAAGGTAGTTGTCATAACTGGCATTTACATGCTAATAATTATACAGGGGTTTATTATTTAGATATGCCAAAAGGTTCTGCTCCTACTGAGTTTGTTAACCCTAGTGACTTTAATGAAAAATTTGTTAACAATGGAGAAGAGGGGGATATCATATCCTTTCCTTGTTATATTATACACAGGGCAGCTCCACAAAAGATTAAGAAGAGAAAAACTATTATATCTTGGAATATGGATTTTGAAAAAATTAGAGAAGATTTAGTTTATAAACTATGAAAAATAAAGAGAAAAAAGAGAGACAATGGGATGGTAAATCTAGAATTTCTAACAACGTTTATAGAAAACGTTGGGAAGAAATATTTGGTAAAAAACAAAATAAACAAAAGGAGGAAACAAATGAACCTAGAAAAAATTAAAGTTTGGTCTTTATATTATAGATCTGAAATTATTTGGTTTGTTATTGGTTTTGTAATTGGTGCTATAATATTATGATGAGTGATAAAGACATAGAAGAATATCATAACATTGAAAGACAAATGCGTGGCATTAAAAAAAGTAATAAATACAACTATTTAGAAGGAAAACGCATCGAGGAACATGGATCACGGATCTATGATATCAACGGCTATAGACTTCCTAGTGTAACTACGATATTAGGCAAAACAAAAGATCAAAAATTTTTGAGAGATTGGAAGGCCAAAGTTGGAGAACAAGAAGCAGAACGAATTAAAAATTTATCTAGCACCAGGGGGACAGCCATGCATAAATTCTTGGAATCTTATGTACAAGGAGTGGGCTACGATGATCTTACAGAACTCGGACAAAAGGCGAAAACCATGGCCAAAAAAATTATTGAAGTTGGTCTTGCGCCGGTTGAAGAATATTACGGATCGGAAGTCACGTTGCATTATCCTGGGTTATACGCTGGGTCTACTGACTTGGTTTGTGTACACAATGGTGTAGATACTATTGTAGATTTTAAACAATCTAATAGGCCAAAGAAAGAAGAATGGATTGAAGATTATTATTTACAAATTGCAGCGTATGCTATGGCACATGATTATGTTTATGGTAGCTCTATTAAAAAAGGTGTCATAATGATTTGTACACCAGATTTATATTACCAAGAGTATGTTGTTGAAGGATCAACGCTACGTTCTTGGAAACACAAGTTTCTCAAACGATTAGATATGTATCACGATTTAAAATTCGATGAGAAAGAAAGTGTAACATTGGGTGATCTTAACACTTTGTTACAAGAAATGACAGGAGGAAAAAATGAACGATAAGTTGTTTAGAACGATTCTAAAGAGATACGAAGCTGAGATAGAAGATGCTAACTACAAGATCGAATGTATATGTGATCATAATATGGTCATACCTGAACACATAGACATAACTGGAGAGGTCGATAAGCAGTTAGAGCGAGTTGCTTCAGCCGAAGATAAGTTGGCAGCAATGAGGAAATATTATGGCGAAAAAAAGGCAGGAGCTGTATTATAATGCGATACTTAAGGTGTCGGGGAGGTGTCGGGGAGGTGTCGCAAAATGCGTGGAGCAGGGACCATGGACCAAATGTTCCTAATTTATTCTCTTTTTGCGACGGACTGCGATACCCTTCCGATACCCTTCCGATAGGGGGGTGTCGGGGCTTATTATCCTTATATACCAAGCCTAATAGAGTAATTTTAAGATTTCCCGACACTTTCCAGATTTTTTTGTTAGTAGCGCTGTGTAAATTTTTTTTTGGTGTCGCAAGGGGTCGAAGAATGCTAAAAGGTTTTTATGCCTAGGAAAAGAAGAAAAGCTATCGCCTCAACAACTCCCGACATACCTTATCCGAAAGTCCGAGTGGAGTGGATCGACTGTGTGAGCGATTCGGGCTGGGCCACTGAAAAAGAATTTGATAAGATGAAGTTGGCAAGACCAGTTAACGAAGGCTGGCTGTATTCTAAAGATAAAAAATCAATAAAATTATTTGCATCTTATGATAGAGAAGAGGATGGCAGTTTTAGTTTTGGAGATAGAACAATGATTCCAAGAGACTGGATAAAAAAGATACAAAAGATATAAGTGCTTAATATATTTTCAGCGCCTATTTATTCAAAAATTTTAAATTTAGAAACTAAAAAACTTAGAGAGTATTGTATCTATCTTAAGGAAAATATAGATAGTAATAATAAAAGTAATAGAGGTGGATGGCAATCTCCTCCTCTTGAGAAAGAAGATCATCCTGTTTTAAACAATTTAATTTCTGAAATTTACAAATCTGGTGAAAAATATAGACAAACTATCTCTTATAAATATCCCTTAAAAATATTAAATATTTGGATAAATATAAATGGCAACAAAGATTATAATGTACAACATACTCACCCTCACTGTGTTGTCTCAGGTGTTTATTATTTAACTTCTAATAATAGTAATATAGTTTTTATAAATCCAGCTGCACCTCATATGGAGTATGATTGGTGTCCTGATGTGATAGAAAAATATAACGAACACAACTCACCTAATTGGATGATTTCACCAGTTGAAAACCAATTACTGTTATTTCCTAGTTGGCTGAGTCATAGGGTTGAACCTAACTTAACTGAAGGGGAAAGAATCTCTATTTCTTTTAATTTAGCTAGATGAGTTCTCAGGAGTCACATTTATTAACTGTCCGTAGTCGTCTAATATCTGTTTCATTTTTGCTTCTAATTCTTTTTCTGATAGGTCCTCTAGTTTTCCTGTTTTTATTATTTTCCTATCTATGTATAATCCTGCTGCTTTGCCTCTGTTTGCTTCCGCATTCACTGCAGAAGAGAACGATCCTTTTTTTAAAGCGGCCTCTCTTAACCTTGCGAGTTCTGCTACGTGTCCCTCGTAAGTAACTTCATGTTTACGTAGTCTTTCTTCTTTCAATTCACCTATGTGTTTGACAACTAATGGGTTTAATTTAGGATTAGTTAGTTCGCTGCCTTCAACACGTGCTCTTTTTGGACTGTACCCTGCTTTCAAAGCGGCTTCTGATTTAGTAAGCGGCCCATTTTCATCACCAAATACTAAATATTCAGCGAATCTTTGTTGCATTTCTGTAAGTCTTTTTGGTAAACCCATATTGACAATTTAGAGTAACTATCCTATATTGTCAAGAATGAAAGAAACAGGTGATTTAGATTTAGAAGTTCAAATTAAAACTCTTAAACAAAGAATAAAAGAATTAGAAGATGTCAATAGAGGACATCAAGAATTGAATGGTTTTTTACGTGTAGAGATAGCTACTTGGCATAAAATTGGTCAAGAGTTTGAAAGTGCAAAAAATTTATTGAAAGGTTATCAGTCTGTGATAAAGGACTTAACAAACAGGTTGAATAAGAAAAAATAATGTTTGTAAAACACCTGCAAGAGTACCTAGATAAGTTTACTGAAGGCCCTAAAGGCAGACGTGGTAATGCGGTTAGCAACGCTAGAATTTACATCTTAACTCAAAAAGGTTATCTTGAAGAAATAAAACGAATTGAAGTTCATGAGAGCAACAATCCTGGTGATAATTCTATTCGTGTTGTGTTAAAACCAAACAAAGAAGAGAAGTTAATTATGCCTCCTGGCTTTATAAAAGACTATTAGTTTATACACAGGAGTTACTTTGAAAAATACATGGGTCCAGAAAGAAAATTTTATCAAAAAGTTAAGAAATGTTTTACTGATATTTCACTCATTAGGATTGAAAACAATAGTTTATTTGGGACTCCTGATCTATTGGGGTATAATGCTTCTGGCCACTTTTTCACTTTAGAACTTAAAGTAACTCGAAGTAAAAAAATTAAATTTTCACCACACCAAATTGCGTTCCACGTGAAGCATCCACACAACTCTTTTATCCTAGTAGAGGACCTTGGTCAGAGTACCGCTAAACTTTTCCGTGGTTCAAGAATCGAGGAGCTTGCTGCTTGCGGCTTGTCGCTTGATGCTTGTTGCTTGGGGCTTGATGCTTGTCGCTTAAGGCTTAATAATCTTGAAAGCTTTCGAACCAACCTTGCTTGAAGCTTGATGCTTGGAGCTTGTGCCTTTGATCACAAAGGCTGGCTTTGGGTTGAGCTTAAGGCCCGGACCAGGCGAACGTTCGCACTCACCGTCGTGAGCTCTTAAACTAATTGCCTGATCCAGTTTATTACGCTTGCGTAATTCTTTATAATATTTTGGGTGCCTGAACATACTAGTGTTTACCATAACTTATATTTGCTGTCGATCTGTCCCAGCATGCCCGGCAATCTTTGCACTCATTATTTTGCTTAGAAGCTGGGCAGCTGTGATTGCCATCTGTGACAACAGTCGAGGTCCAAGGCCAGCTCTTCACTGGTCCCTGGTTGATCATATGCGAGGACATACGAATTATTAAATTTTTAGGAACTACTTCAGGGTCCATCAAGGTCAAAAATTTTGCTTCACGGGTTGGCAGCCAGTGTCTGGTCTCTGGTGTACGCTTGCACACTTCAAATATATTTTTTAAATGCTGTACACTCTGGATGTCTCCTGAGTCGTGCCACCTGAACCAGGGCTCGCCAGAGATGAGCGTTACCATAGCGTCCACCCATCGCGGGTCTGTTAATGCTTGCAGCCTTCTATCCAGAGCGGCCTTAACATTGTTAAATCTATATCGCCCCTTCATTGCATAACAGCCAGCGCAAACAGAATTTTTTACAGCTTGCAGCTTAACGCCTGTTATACATCTCCAGGCTGGCAGGTTATGCGCAGGTCCGGGCATCTTGGATGGTTTACTAAGACCACCTGTTATTTGTCTAGCTTCTTTTTTTAACATGTCTTTCTCCTTTATATTGTAGGATAACATTATAATGTTTTCTTGTCAAGCTTGAAGCTTGGCGCTTGCAGCTTGCCGCTTGTTGCTTGTAGCCGTTAGCCTCTAGCCATCTCCAATGGTTTACTAGTATTTTAATACTTTGTGGTCCTGGTTGCCTACTCATAATTCCTTTCTATGATCAGTACTAGTGGCTAATAGGCGGGCCTTTCAGTTTGCAACCTTACCGGGCCATCACTCACAGCAATCGCGACCTAGAATATAGCCCACCGAAGCAGGCGCCTAACTAGTTCTGATCCCAGGTCCTCTTCCCGCTCGGGCTTATCTAGAATCCTCTGAGCAGTAATAGGACCAGGGATCAGTTCTAGCTGTGCGTGTGTTTGGATCTCTTTCAATCTACTTTACACCACAACCAGAAGTTGTCCCGCTATTTTGAGTTTTTAAATCCGTAAATAGCAAAAGGGATTAATTACAATATAATCCTTGACTATCCTATTGTCAAGTGTTAAAAACAAATCAATGCAAATAAATAACAGAAAGGAAAAAATGACGAGGATAAGACTAAACCAAGAGTATCGGAACAAGATTGCAAATCGTATGAGAGTACATCTTGAACAAGAAGATACTGTTGAAAAACAAACTTATGACAATCTAAAAGCAGATCAGATTGACATAAATGACAATGCGTGGAAAATGGCAGAAAAAATAGTAAGGCGACATTATACAGATGAAGATGTAGAGAAAGCATATTATCTACAAAATAAATTTGAAAATGTTTCTACTATTGCAAAAGATAGTTGTTTCCATTTTCATTATCTTGGAACAAAGGAAGATAGGGATTATGACAACAACCCAATAATAAAAGAAGATACCATTGAAAGCCATTTTGATTTTAGATTAAATGGCTCAATAGATGTTGATAACAATTCATCTTATAGTCGTGATGACAATGGTTATGGTTATGCTTTGTTTCGTGATGAACTAAAAGCACAAGAAAATTGTAATCCTGATATTTTAATTGAACAAGAGGGAAAAGATAGCAACCCACATAAAACAAAATATTGCGACAACAATAATAAATATCTTGGTGATGATGACAAAGGTTATGGCAAAGAGTGGAATAATAAATATCAATTAGATTTAATTGGTAGAGATTATTGTAGAGATAGGTCTATTGCTTGTAATAAAGACGAGTATATGTTCTTGATTGATTGGAAAACACAAAAAGGACAATTTGTTATTGCACACCAAAAATGGATTTCATCTATTTTAGAACAGATGAAAGAAATTAAAGTCGGTCTAAAAGGTTATAAATATTTAGACGAGGCATTAGAACTTTGTACTGAACTTGGTTTAAATATTACTGACGCAGAAATAATCAGAACTAATAGTACAGGACTTACTATCTACAATCCTAAAAATTTAGCAGATAGGATTAAAGGTATGAAAAACAAAAAAGAAAAAACAAGAGAGGAAAAAATAGCCGAAAGAGTGGCATATATGAAACAACAAGAAAATAGTTTAAATTAACTATTGACATCTATGGGATAATCCTATAAGATTATCCCATAACAGAAAGCGAGGAAAGCATGGAAAACAATAAAACATTTTATATAGTTTATTATTCTAACAAGGATAAGAAACATATAACAAGACGAGGAAAGCATGACGACAAAAGCAGATATGGAACATCTAAAAAAGGTGAACCTTATTATGTTTATTATGATTTAGATGCACATGGTTATAGAACTGCGTCTAAATCTTGGAAAGTTAGACCATGACTTATAACTGGTGCCATGGTCCAAGTTGCCATACTATTCAAACACAATCAAGAGTGCGAGGCTCAGGCGACAATAAAGTATTGAGAACTATAAAAATAAAAGACGGTGGAAGTTACAGAACACACGAACGATATAATATGTTTAATTACTTTTGTAATCAAAATTGTTTAATGGATTATATTAGAACTCATTTACAATCTATAGTTGCCATTGCGCCAAGGCGAGAGGCTCTCGAAACACCGATCAAGATTGAAAAAGAAAAGTATGAGAGTTATAGATATCAATGGAATAGCAATGATCAACATGAACGAGTGCCATATATGGCAACAAGGACCACAATTAAAAGTGTTGACAATGATTGACTTATCCTATATTATCCAAGATATGAAAACAAATACAGACAATAGAACAGAAGAACGAAGAAACAGATTCAACAATGAGTCTGTTATGCTAACAAAAGAAGAGGCTAAGATTCATGATAGATTATTTATAAATGAACTAGCCGCAACATTAGAGGACAAAGCAGCAGGTTATGATGGTGCATCTAAACTATGGGATAAGGTACGAGCCGACATCGAGTGGTTTACAAAGCACAATGCGAAAGCATATATGGTCTTGCTAGATTAACTTCCTAACCCTGGCCCATGACGTTTTATACGCAGAAGAGATTGGGCCAGGGATCCTAAACAAATCTCAATTACAAGTTGTATCGCGACCCCTATCCCCCCTTTTTGTAAAAAGGGGTCCCACTACTCTAGGTTGTATTGCTTGATTTACAGTGTCATAGCTGTTAAAAACATTTCGAACATCTTATAAAGGTGCAAAAATTTTTTAAAAAATTTTTATGGATTTAAATAAAGTAGACATAAACAAATTACCTGCAGACGTAAGAAAAACTTTTAAAAAACTGCAAGTAATGCATGCAGAAAAAAAGATACAGAACAAAGCTAAAGATGACTTTCTTTCTTTTGTAAAATGTATGTGGCCTGATTTTATAGAGGGGTCCCATCACAGACACATAGCAGATAAATTTAATAAATTAGCAACCGGTGAAATAAATCGTTTGATCATTAACATGCCTCCTAGGCATACAAAATCTGAATTTGCATCTTACTTGCTACCAGCATGGATGGTGGGCCGTGAGCCAAAGTTAAAGATCATTCAAGCAACTCACACAGGAGAACTTGCAATTAGATTTGGTCGTAAGGCAAAAAATTTAATTGACTCAGAAGATTATACAAAAATTTTTAAAACAAGATTACAAGAAGACTCAAAAGCAGCAGGCCGTTGGGAGACAGCACAGGGCGGTGAGTATTTTGCAGCTGGTGTTGGTGGAGCAATTACAGGTCGTGGTGCTGATTTATTAATTATAGATGACCCACACTCAGAACAAGATGCAATGTCCAAGACTGCTCTTGAAGGAGCTTACGAGTGGTATACGTCAGGTCCTCGTCAGCGTTTACAACCTGGTGGTAAAATAGTTTTGGTTATGACTAGATGGTCAACAAAAGATTTAACAGGGATGCTCGTTAAGAATCAAAGTGAGGCTAAAGCTGATCAATGGCACGTGGTCGAATTTCCAGCAATCATGGACCAAGGATCACGGCCCAAGCCTGTATGGCCCGAGTATTGGAAGTTAGAAGAGTTAGAAAAAGTTCAAGCAACTCTACCTGTTGCTAAATGGAATGCTCAATGGATGCAATCACCAACCTCGGAACAAGGTGCAATATTAAAACGTGAGTGGTGGAGAATTTATGAAGGTGAAGATATTCCACAATTACATCATGTCATACAATCTTACGATACAGCTTTTCTTAAAAAAGAAACAGCAGACTATAGTGCTATTACTACCTGGGGTGTTTTCTATCCTAATCAAGACTCACCAGCTAATCTGATATTATTAGATGCAGTGAAAGGTCGGTATGAGTTTCCAGAACTAAGGCGCATGGCTCTTGATCAATATAAATACTGGCAGCCAGAATCAGTTATTATAGAAGCAAAAGCTAGTGGTCTACCTTTGACATACGAGCTTAGACAGATGGATATACCTGTTGTAAACTTCACCCCGTCACGAGGAAACGATAAGCACGTTCGTGTAAATGCGGTTGCACCTTTGTTTGAATCTGGTATGATATGGTGTCCTGAGCAAAAGTTTGCTGAGGAGGTCATGGAAGAATGCGCAGCGTTCCCATATGGCGATCATGATGACCTTGTGGATTCTACGACACAAGCGATTATGCGATTCAGGCAGGGCGGTCTGATCGGTCACCCTGAAGATTACGTAGATGAAAAGGCAGAAAAACCTAAAAGGAAGTATTACTAATGGCAGTAAGATTTGGAATGACAATAGCTGAAATAATCGCTCAACTGACGAGAGGTTTTAGATCAGTTGCCGGTAGAGCTCCAGATGGTTTAGAGAAAATAAAAATTCAACAAGAAGCTGTTCAAAGATTTAAAGAAATGAACAAGGTTGTCGACATGCAAGGTCGAACTCTTGATTCAAGTAAAACTATCATGGGTGGCACACAAGAAGGCGCTGCTCTTCGATCAGGAATTATGAAAGCAACAGGAGCAGGACCTAAAAAAGTTTCAGACAGTATGAAAAAACAGATAGAAGATAAATATGGAATTACATTACAAGGTGATGAAACCATGGGTGAGATACAAAAAATTATTGATGATCTACCAACTAAAAAAGCAGATGGTGGACGTATTGGTTACAAGATAGGTTCTGTTGATAAAGCGCGTAGAGCATTTTTAAAAACTGTGGGAGCGGTTGGTGCAGGTATCGGTGCATTAAAAACTGGTATACTAGGACTTACTAAAGGTGCAGCACCGGTTGCAACTGAGGCTGTAAAATCTGCCGGATCAACAACAGCACCACCATCATATTTTTTTAAACTTATGGAAAAAATTAAATTCATGGGCAAGAAAAGAACAACTCCGAGTTACAAAGAAAGAGTTGATGAATATACTTACAGAGGTCAAGACGGTAGTGAATATGAATTAATAGAAGATTTAGATACGGGTGATATGAAAATTACAAAAGATAAAATAGGTGGAAGAACCTATGGAGATGAAAGCGTTGAAGTTATAGAAGATAGAACTGAAATGGTTTTTAGAAAAGGCCAAATGGATGAAACTACAAAAGGCAAAAAACCATCTGATGAATATGAAGAATACAAAGTAGAGTTTGATCAAGATGGAACAGCTGCAGATGCAACAGATATAGATGAAATTTCTAAAATGGAAATAGTTGAAGAAGCCGGTGATCCTGATTCTTTAACACTTAAAAAAGCAGGTGGCGGTATCGCTAGAATGTTAGGTGAGTAATGAATCCGAAAGAATACAAACAGATGATGGACTACCTGACTCGATCAGGTATTAGAAAACAAGTTACGTTTGCATCAGACGTTGCAAGACCAGATCCAAAACCAGAAGTCAAAGAGATAGAAGCATTCAATGAGTTTAACAAACGTAATCCACGAGCTGATGGTGGACGGATTGGGTTTCAAGATGGAACTAGAAAAATTTACAAAGTTGCAAGACCTATTACTGAAATAGATAGAAAACAAAATCCTAATATACCAGATAATGCAAAATTTAAAATGCAAGTTCCAGGGGGAAAATTTAGAGGTAAAGGTTCTTCTACCGAAATGATTTATGATACAAACAAATCAAACTTAAATAAACGTCTTAAAGAAATAGAAAGTAATGTGTATGTAAAACCAAGTAAACCAAGAGAACCAATTCCTGATGATAGATTTTTAGTTAAAAAAAGTTCAAAAAGAATAAAAGAAAACATTAATAAAATTGAATATGAGGAAGTTTTAGGAAAAAAAAATCAACCTAATACTTTTAAATCAACTGGTAAAACAATAATTAGATACAAACCTTTTATAGGACAAGACAAAATAACTATACCAGGTCAAGGAGCTAAAACTTTAAAAGAAGCAGAAACATTTGTTAAAGATTATTTTAAAGCAAATCCTAAACAAGTAAGAGTTAGAGATCCTGAAAAAGATTATAGACAAAAAGATATAAGAAGACAGTTTGAAAAAGATTTACAAGGTAGAACAATTAAGTTTGGTGCACCAAAAGGATATACAGCTCATCACATGCTACCTCTAGCAGGAAAAGCAGATGTAACAGATAGCGATATAGCTATCATTAGTAATAAGATGAATGCAGAGTTAGCTCAATTTGATAAACCAATGAATAAATTAGTTAATGAAGCATATGCATTAGATTTTTCTAAAGAAGGTTCTTTAAAAAGAATGAATGAAATAAATCAAGAGCTAGCAGACATAGTTGCAAACGCTGAAAAAAAATTACCAAAAAAATATAAAGGATTAATTGGTTTTAATAAACTTACTCCAGTTCTTGAAGAGTTTGATGCTAAAGGTAATCAAGTGTTTGATGTAGAACGTATTGGTGCAGATTATAAAAAATCTATCGGAGGAAAAAAAACAGGAACACCACTTAAAGATATTAAAACTAAAAACATTAGACAAATGGTTTCTGACGCTCCAACTTTTAAAGCAAAAATACCAGGAATAACAGACTTATTTGAAATAGCTAAAACAATTCCAGATGATATTAAAAAAGCAAAATATTTAAAAGCTGGATTTAAATCTTTAGGTATTGCCGCTGCACCAATAGTTATTTATGATACATACAAAGCATTTGAACAAGGTAAACCTATCTTAGAATCTTTAGAAGCAGGTTTGATCGGAACAGATGCAATTGGTGGAACAAAAAGACTTTTATCACTTACACCTGAAGAAAGAGAAGCGAGAAGTGTTGTTAAACAAGATGCATTAAAAGATTTAAATCTAGACATGCCCATGGGTTTTGGTTTTATCGAAGGTCCAACACCAAAAACAGATATGACTTTACAAGAGGCACAACAGAAAATGGATGCAGGAATACAAAGAGTAAAACAGGAAGAGGCACAAAAAAATTTATTAAGATCACAAAGTAGAGGTTTTGGAACACCTGTAATGGCTGATCAATTTTTAGTAAATGGTGGTATAGTAGGAGATAAATCAGGCCCACCACCAGAATCAGGGCCTAACTCACAAGGGTTGCCTTCATTATTAAAACGTGTTAAGAAATCATAGGAGTATTAAATGGCAGATATAGATAAAGGACTCCCGAACACTAGAACTAAAATTGACATTCCTTCAGATGAAGAGATGGCAGAAGAAGTTAATGTTCAGGAACCAGAAGAACAAAAAGGACCTGTAGAGGTCACACCAGAAGAAGACGGCGGCGCAACAATAGACTTTGAACCGGGAGCTATAAACATACCGGGCACAGAATCACACTTTGATAACCTAGCAGATATTTTACCTGACGACATTTTAGATCCTATTGGAAATGAAATGGTGCAAAATTATTCTGACTACAAAGCATCAAGAAAAGATTGGGAACAATCTTACAAAGCAGGTTTAGATCTTTTAGGATTTAAATACGAAAACAGAACAGAACCTTTTCAAGGAGCAAGTGGTGCAACACACCCAGTGTTAGCAGAGGCAGTCACACAGTTCCAAGCTCAGGCATACAAAGAATTATTACCAGCTGATGGCCCAGTTAGAACACAGGTCATTGGTGTTAAGAATCCACAGACAGAACAACAAGCTGTTCGTGTTAAAGATTTTATGAATTATTTAATTATGGATCAAATGCAAGAGTATGAGGCAGAGTTTGACTCTATGTTATTTCACTTGCCTCTTGCAGGATCTACATTTAAAAAAGTTTATTATGACCAACGTTTGGGAAGAGCGGTATCTAAATTTGTACCCGCTGATGAATTAATCGTTCCGTATACAGCTACCTCATTAGATGATGCGGAAGCGGTTATTCATACTGTAAAAATTTCTGAAAATGAATTAAGAAAACAACAAGTTTCTGGTTTTTATAGAGACGTAGAGTTAGGTCCACCAGGAATGGATTCTAATGATGAACTAAATAAAAAAGAAAGAGAATTGGAAGGCACTAAAAAAACTGGTAAGCAAGAACCAATTTACAATATTTTAGAGTGTCACGTAAATTTAAATTTAGAAGGTTTTGAAGAAGTCGGTGGTGATGGTCAACCGACTGGAATAAAATTGCCCTACATAGTAACTGTAGAAGAAGGCAGCCGAGTAGTACTCTCCATACGGAGAAACTATGCGCCCAATGATCTAAAGAAAAATAAGATCCAATACTTTGTCCACTTCAAATTTCTGCCAGGACTAGGATTTTATGGCTTTGGACTCATTCATATGATTGGCGGATTGAGCCGTACCGCAACGGCGGCTCTCCGTCAATTATTAGACGCAGGAACATTATCAAACTTACCTGCAGGATTTAAACAGAGAGGCGTTAGAGTTAGAGATGAAGCATCACCAATACAACCAGGTGAATTTAAAGATGTTGATGCACCGGGTGGATCATTACGTGATGCATTCTTTCCGTTACCATACAAAGAACCATCTCAAACATTATTAAATTTATTAGGTATAGTTGTACAAGCAGGTCAAAGGTTCGCGGCTATTGCTGATATGCAAGTGGGCGATGGTAACCAAGCAGCAGCTGTTGGAACAACTATTGCATTATTAGAGCGTGGTTCACGTGTTATGTCTGCTATTCACAAAAGATGTTATGCAGCTATGAAAGATGAATTTAAATTATTATCAAAAGTAGTTTCACAATATCTACCACCAGAGTATCCATACGATGTTGTAGGTGGTGCAAGAAATATTAAACAAACAGATTTTGATGACAGAGTAGATGTAATACCAGTGGCTGATCCTAATATATTTTCTATGTCGCAAAGAATTACATTAGCACAAACACAATTACAAATAGCAACATCTAATCCACAGCTACACAACATGTATCAAATTTACAGAAATATGTATGAAGCAATAGGTGTTAAAAATTTAGACGCAGTATTACCACCACCAGCGCCAACTGCACCTATGGATCCAAGCCAAGAACACATTATGGCTTTAGCTGGTAAACCTTTTCAAGCTTTTAATGGTCAAGATCATAGAGCACACGTTACAGCTCACTTAAATTTTATGTCAACAAACATGGTTAGAAATAATCCTGCAGTAATGGCAGCTATACAAAAAAATATTTTAGAACACATTAGTCTAATGGCACAAGAACAAGTTGCATTAGAGTTTAGAGAACAAATGCAACAAATGATGATGATGCAACAACAAGCTGCTATGAATCCAAATGTTCAAGCACAGCTACAAGCGCTTACAAATCAAGTTGAAAGTAGAAAAGCAGTGTTGATTGCGGAGATGACAGAGGAATATATGAAGGAAGAGAAGCAAATTACATCACAATTTGACAATGACCCTCTTCTAAAACTAAAATCTAGAGAAGTTGACCTTCGTGCTATGGAAAATGAACGTAAAAAAGACAACGATCAAGCACAACAAGACCTTGCAAGAGCAAAATTAATGCAACAAGGTGATCTTGCCGAAGAAAAAATGGAACAGAACGAAGATTTAGCTAAATTACGTGCGGGAGTTAGCCTTGCTAAACAAGGTGTACAACAAGCGCAAGTTATGATAGACGATAATTAATAAAAAAAGGTAAAAACTATGATGAACTACAAAAAATCTAAAGAAGTTAAGATTCCAGAGCAAAATGTAGAGGTAGATCCAAGATCTAAGACTACTGCTGACGGTGCTTTTAACTATATTCCTACTGGAGACAAGGAAAAGGTTAGAGGAACTAAAAGAATGTTAGCTGAAAAGAAAAAAGAAGCTACTTGGTACTAAATTATGTGGTTATCGGCAATTAAATTAGCCGTTTCTGCTGGAAGTAAAATTTATGCTAACAAGCAGAAGACGAAGATGGCTATGTCCGAAGCACAGCTTATGCATGCCTCTCGTATGGCCGAAGGTAAGGAAGCTTACCAAGGAAAACTTTTAGAAGCACGACAATCAGACTGGAAGGACGAGGCAGTTTTGATAATTCTCAGTTTGCCCGTGGTAATTTTGGCCTGGGCAGTAATATCGGACGATCCGACTGCTATGGACAAGGTAAAATTGTTCTTCGAAATGTTCTCGCAGCTCCCGTCATGGTTCACTAATCTTTGGATTCTTGTCGTTGCATCGATTTATGGTATAAAGGGAACACAAATTTTTAGAAACGGAGGAAAAAAATGAAACAATTCGTAGGATACCTAATTAAAAAAGCAGTAGGTAAAGGTAAAGTTTCTCCAGATATTAAATCTGTTAAACCTAGTGTTGGAAAAACTAAACTTCAAAAAGAACTTTCAAATATAAGAAAAGAAGGTAAAAAATCAGTAGGTAAAATAAAAAAAGACCATATGAAAAATATGGCTCCTTTAGATAAAGCTCACTCATCACTTCGTCAAAATATACAAAAATTAAAAGGTGAACCAGTAACTAAATCTGGACTTTCAAAAGGCAAAGATTTAAGAGACAAGAAAATGGGCGGTGGAATGATGGGCCGTAGATTTGGTTACAAAGGTGGTAAACTTGTAGGCAATCAGAAAAAAATTGATGTAGCAGCACCATTTGGAACTATTAACGAAAAAGATTTTTCTAAATTACGAGAAGGAAAAAGAATGCAAGCTAGTGTTGGTGGCGGAGCTGACATGGGTCGTAAACCTAAAAAAAGTATTATTGATAAACAAGGTAAAAGAGGAATTATAGTAGGAACAGGAACTATGGACGCATCACCTAAAGTAAAAACAACACAAAGAAAAAGCGATAGATCAAGAAAAATAGGAAGCAACGTATATAGAAGGAAACCATAATGGCAAAACTTTGTCCTAGAGGTAAGGCCGCAGCGAAGCGAAAATTTAAAGTGTATCCATCAGCGTATGCTAATATGTACGCATCAGCAGTTTGTTCAGGTAAAGTTACACCCGGTGGCAAAAAGAATAGAAAAAAAGCTATGGGTGGTGGAGTTATAGATATGACTAGAATGAAATATTTAAAAGGAGGGCGAGTATAATGGCTATTACTGCAGTAGGAGTTGAAAAAGAAAAAAAGAAAAGAATAGAAAAAGCTATAAAAGAAAACCCTATGGGTAAAACTGCTCAAAAAGAAGCAGCATTAAAAAAGTTTCCTGAAAGAAAATTTGAAGCAAAAGCTTTAATTGAAAGTCTTCAAGATGAAAAAACACCAATGAAAAAAACTAGATTGGAGGATTCTGTTAGAGGTAAAAAAATGGTATTTAAAAAAACTGGTGGTAGAATTGGACTAAAAGCTGGTTCTACAGGTTGTAAGTTAGCCATGAAAGGTAAAGGAAAAGCTTACGGAAAGAATTCGTAATGAGAACTTACTATTCAAAAGGTGGTGGACTCAGAGAATGGGTTAAACAAAACTGGGTAGACATAGCAAATAAAAAACCTGATGGTTCATATCCTAAATGTGGAAGAAGTGGTGGAGAGAAAAGAAAAAATTATCCAAAATGCGTGCCTATTGCAAAAGCAAGAGCAATGAGTAAAGGTCAACGTAGAGGTGCTGTAGCTAGAAAACAAGCAAAAGCAAACACAGGACCAACACCATCAAGAGCAGCAACATTCGCAAAGAAAAAAGCATAATGAGAAGACAAGATAGACAACCACCAAAAACTAAAAAGTATTTCAGATCTACAAAATCTGGAGCAGGGATGACAAAAGCTGGGGTCGCCCGATATAGAAGAGAAAATCCCGGTTCAAAACTAAAAACAGCGGTCACTGGCAAGGTCAAACCAGGATCAAAAGCTGCAAATCGACGTAAGTCGTATTGCGCAAGAAGCGCAGGCCAAATGAAAAAATTTCCAAAAGCTGCAGCTGATCCTAATTCAAGACTAAGACAGGCTCGCAGAAGATGGAAATGTTAAATGCAATTAGAAACAGTCGTAAACAAACTACTTAGATTTTTAAAAGTTAGAATAGATTCTTTATCCGTATCAGTTACATCAGGTGGTGTTGACAATATGGAAAATTATAAGTATATTATAGGACAAATAAACGCCTACGAGGCAACACTACAGGAACTCTCTAACCTGCTAGAAGATAAGGAGCAAAATGAAAAAGGAACAGTCATCGATATTAACACCAAACAATGATCTTATTGGTGTAAAAAAATCAGAGAAAAAAGAAGAGCCAAAATTACCACAACCAACTGGTTGGAGACTTTTAGTTTTACCTTTCAAGATGAAAGAAAAAACTAAAGGTGGATTAGTATTAGCTGAAACAACTTTAGAAAGGCAACAAGTTGCATCTCAAGTTGGTTTGGTTTTAGCTATGGGCCCACAATGTTATAAGGATAAAGAACGATATCCTGAAGGCCCGTGGTGCAAGGTCAATGATTGGGTAATGTTTGCACGTTACGCCGGATCACGGATCAAGATAGATGGTGGAGAGATTCGTCTGCTAAACGACGATGAAGTGTTAGCAACAATTGATAGTCCAGAGGACATCTTGCATGAGTTTTAACATAGGAGGTAACTATGCCAGAAGAAGCAAATAAAACGGTTGATATAGACACATCGGGTCCCGGTGCGAATATTGATATCGAAGAAAAGAAAGAAGAAGCTGTTGTTGAACAGCCGGAACAAGGAAAAGAAAACGTAGAACAAGAACAAGATAAAACATTTGAAAATGAAAGAGAAGTAAAACTAGAAGAAAAAGAAACAAAAGAAGATGATAGTAAATTAGAAGAATACAGCAAAGGTGTACAATCTCGTATTGCGAAATTAACTCGTAAGATGAGAGAAGCAGAGAGACGAGAACAAGCTGCTTTAGATTATGCCAAAGGTGTAGAAAAATCTAAAAATGAATTAGAATCTAAATTTAAAAAAACAGATTCTGATTACATTAAAAAATTTGAGACAACTATATCGTCAGGTTTAGAAGCTG
>CAACVD010000031.1_pt1 | contig 51774 bp, 57 predicted proteins | sample 2381771 | NCBI WGS metagenome assembly CAACVD01 (sample SAMEA5211965, study PRJEB30684) | marine metagenome | biome: Marine; feature: Epipelagic; material: Water | collected 2015-10-15 | depth 15 m
GTACTTCAGGAGCAAATGGCTCTTCAGGTACAGATGGTACTTCAGGAGCAAATGGTTCTTCGGGTACTGATGGTACGAGTGGTACAACAACAATTACAAATAATGTAAATAATAGAGTATTAACAGCTACTGGTACTTCAACAATTAATGGCGAGACTCTATTAACATATAATGGAAGTACTTTATGTATTAACACAGCCAATAGTGTAGCTTTAAATGTAGATGGAGGAGTTTGCCTAAACTCAGGAGAAAATGATGCAACAGTAGATATTAGAGGATTTGGTGGTAGTTCTTGCCTTTTAATGGGGAGTAGCCAAGAGGGTGGAATCTGTATGGGGCCTAATGTTATTATAGGAGCATCTACTAACTTTAATCACTTAAATGTTAATCAAAATAGTTCAATACTAGGTGGTAGTTGCAATAAAATTACAGCTAACTGTGTCACCATAGCAGGAGGTAATCTAAACACAGCTTCAGCAGCATGTAGTTTTATAGGAGGTGGTTGTGGAAATAATATATGTAGTGGAGAAACCTTTGCTTTCATAGGAGGTGGTAGAGGCAATAGAGTAGATGGAGATTGTGCAGCAGTAGTTGCAGGATCAACTAACTGTGCTAATGCAAACAATGCTTTTGTCGGTGGGGGTTACAGTAACGCTGCTACAACAGCCTGTTCAACCATTGCAGGAGGGTACAATAACTGTACATGTTCAAATCTCTGGTCTTTTATAGGAGGAGGACATACAAACATAGCAGCAGGAGCATCATCTGTAGTTGCTGGGGGCTATAATAATAAAGCATGCGGGTGCCAAGGTTTTATAGGTGCAGGACAAAACAATACTATTTCATCTACACAATGTTTCGGTATTATAGTAGGAGGTCAAAGCAATACTATAAATGGAACAGGTTGTTCTAACACTATAGGTGGTGGGGGTACAAACAACTGTATTCATATTTCTAGCGGCTGTGACAAAAATACAATCTCAGGTGGAGGTGCAAACTGTATACTATGTAACAATGAAAATGCTACTATTGGAGGTGGAGGAGGTAATATTATTTGTAGAACATCTGGTACTGATTATGGATCTACTATTGCTGGTGGAGCTATTAATAGTCTAATAGGTTCTACTTGTTATGGCTTTATTGGGGGAGGATCATATAATACAGGTTCAGCTCCTAACGTTGTAGTAGCAGGAGGTAGCTTAAATAGTGCAGCAGGTAATTGTTCAGTAGTTGTAGGTGGATTGAGTAATAATACAACTGGAGAAGGTAGTAGTATATTAGGGGGTAAATTAAATACTGGTTCTGCTTCATTTAGTACAATTTTAGGGGGTGAACGTAATTTAATTTCTAATGCTACTGGTTCTTGTGGTGGTAATAGTTTTATTGGGGTTGGTTTTTGCAATAGTATTATAGGATGTACTCATACAAATGTAATTGTTGGAGGGATTTATAATAAAATATCTGGTAGTCTTAGTGGATCTAATGCACTTGCGGGTTGTGGTAACTTTATAGGTGGTGGAAATAATAATTGCATATTTCTTGTAAATTGCTTTGCCAAAGGTAATTTTATCGGTGGTGGAGAAAATAATTTAATTCAATGTCATATACGAGCTGGTTTTATAGGAGGAGGTGGTTTCAATAAAATTCAATCATTTGATGGTTCTACTAAAAACACCCCATCATCTTTCAATTCTATTTCATCTGGTTATTTTAATTGCATTATTGATTGTAATGGAGGTACTGGTTGTAATACAATTGGAAGTGGTCGTTTTAATCGAATTTGTCAATGTTGCATTGGCTCACATAGCTCTTGGGAGAGAGGTTTTGATAATACAATAAGTGGAGGGTATTCTAATTTAATTAGAACTAAAAAATGCCATAGAGGAAATACCATTGGAGGAGGACGCGTTAATGTCATTGATTATAATGATGGTGCAACTGTTGGAGGTGGATACTACAACCGTATTTATTTAGCATGCACTTCAACCCAATATCAAAATGCAAATACAATTGGGGGTGGATGTAACAACCAAATAAAATGTTCAGGTGAAAAGAATGTTATTGGTGGAGGTGGTAATAATGTACTTTGTAATGCTAAAAAAAGTGGTATTTTTGGAGGTTATGCAAACTGTATAATTTGTACTTCTGGTAACATTTGTAATAATTTTATTTTAGGAGGTGCACAAAATAAAATTTGTAACGGATTTAATAATGTTATTTTAGGAGGTTGTTCAAATTGTATGTGTGGTCAATATAATTTAGCACATGGACGTGGTAACTGTATATCTAACACATCTACTTGTTTTAACCTAGCATTTGGGTGTGATATTCAAATTGGATGTGGTGACGCCAATGTATGTTATAATGCAGTATTTGGTATTAATAATAATGTTTGTTGTTGTGGAAAATTTAATATTGTAGCAGGATGTGGTCATAATATTGGAGGTGGAAGTACTTCAAATGATGCACAAGGTAACGCTGTATTTGGGACTGGTAATTATACTTGTGGCTGCTTTAACCTTATGACTGGAATTAATAATACAATTTGTTCTTCACACCTTTATAGTGCAATATTAGGAACATATAGTAAAACTAGTACAGCATGTAACACTACTTTTATGTGTAATGTTTGTGCGTTTGGTACTTTAAGTAAAGCATCTGGTACATTTACAATTGATCACCCAAACCCATGTAAATCAGCTACACACAACTTACACCACAGTTTTGTTGAATCACCTACTGCCGGAGATAACTTATATAGATTTGAAGTTGAAATAGGAGAGGATCTACAAGGTGAAATTATATTACCTGAATATTATAGATACTTAAATGAAAACTCTCAGGTATGGGTTAATCCAGTTGATAATCTAGGTAGAGCTTTTGGTGTAGTAAATTTAAGTGCTACAAAAATAAAAATTACATCATCGGACCCAGGTAAATACAATGTTTTAGTTGTTGGAACTAGAAAAGATAAAGCCGCGGTTGAAGCTTGGAAAGGTGTTGAAACATTGAAAAATGCAGGTGAATTAGAAAACTATAAAAATAGCTCAAAAAAAAATTAATTAACTAAATAATTTATATATTTATAATAAAATAAAATAATAATGAATCACGTTTGGAAAATATACGATTTAGAAAGAATTATAGCAGATGGAATGGTAACAGCTGTAACATACGCCTGTGAATCTGAAATTGAAGATGCTTCTACAAGAACTATTGGATATTTAAGTTTAACAACTGGGTCAACTTCAGATAGTGGCTTTATAGCTTATGAAGACTTAACAGAAGCTACTGTTCTTAATTGGGTACAAGCTAATGTAGACCAACCAACTGTTGAAACAGAAAATTCAGCTTCTATTGCTGCTGATGTTGTTGCTAGAGCTGCTATTGTTAAAAGAAATGGTACTCCTTGGTAATAATTATTAGGAGTATTTAAATAGGTTTTGTACATTGTTTTGATAAAAAAATAGTTATAGATGAATATAATCTTTCAAATAGATGGAGGTTTAGGTAAAAGTATCATGGCAACAGCCATGGTTAAAGTTATTAAAAAAAGATACAAAAATGCTAATATTATAGTTGTATCTGCCTACCCAGATGTATTTTTAAATAATCCCCATATTTTTGAAGTTCACCATCCTAATCAGGTTAATGGACTTTATTTAAAATTTATTAAGGATCAAAAATGTAAGATATTTGCAGCTGAACCTTATAGAGATACGGATTTTATGACTTTAAAACCAATATCTTTATTTGATACTTGGTGTAAGGTATTTGGATTAAGATATAATGGTGAACAACCAGAAATATTCTTAACACAACCCGAAATAGATTATTTTGCTCCATATTATAAAACAGATAAACCTATATTAGCTATACAACCTAATGGAGGACCAGCAGGTTTAGGTTATCAATATGCTTGGACGAGAGATATTCCGGAACCCAATATATTAGAAATAATTGAACATTATAAAAATGATTATTCAATTATTCATATTAAAAGGGAGGATCAAAAAACATATGAAGGTACAATGCAAGCATTAGATGGTTATAGAAGCATAGCTATTTTATTACAATTATCTGATAAGAGATTATTAATTGATTCATTCGCTCAACATTTAGCTTCGGCGCTAAATAAAAAATCTACAGTATGTTGGATTAGCACAAAACCAGAAACATTTGGGTATAAATTGCATGATAATATAAGGGCTAATGCGTTTACTAAGGAACCAACACTTACCCAAGCTGTATATGAACCTTTTGGTTTATCTGAAGATATATCATCTATCCCATATAATGATTTAATGGAAATATTTGACACAAATAAAATAATAACTTCTATAAATAAACAATAATGGAAAATATATTTTTCCAATCTTCATTACCTAGAGCAGGTAGTACCTTATTACAAAATATTTTAGGACAAAATCCTGACTTTTATGTAACACCTACTTCTGGTGTACTAGAATTATTATACTCAGCTAGAAATAATTATACAAATGATAAAGCTTTCCAAGCTCAGGATCCTAAATTAATGAAAAAAGGCTGGCTTAATTTTTGCCGTCAAGGAATAAAGGGATTCTTTAATGGTATTACAGATAAAAAATATATAGTTGATAAATCTAGAGGATGGGGAATACATTATGAATTTTTAAATTCATTTTATCCCAAACCCAAAATAGTTTGTATGGTAAGAGATTTAAGGTCTATTTATACTTCTATGGAAAAAAATTTTAGAAAAAACCCAGATAAGGATAGTGGTATAGTTAATTGGGGTGAAATGATAGGTACAACAACGGCTAAGAGAGTTGATATGTGGGCTCAAAATCCTCCAATTGGTATTGCTTTAGAAAGATTAAAACAAATGATAGATGAAGGTATAGATAAAAATATTTTATTTATACGATTTGAAGATCTAACTTCTAATCCTCAAATAGAATTAGATAAAGTCTATGATTTTTTTGAAATAGAAAAATATCAACATGATTTTCAAAATGTAGAACAATTAACACAAGAGGATGATACAGTACATGGTATATTTGGTGATCATACAATTCGTAAAGAAGTTAAACCAGTACATGAACAATATAATAAGTATTTAGGTATGGAACTATCACAAAATATAGTTAATACTTATCCTTGGTTTTATGAATATTTTAATTATAATATATGATATATTGGTTTACAGGACAACCAGGATCTGGTAAAACGGTTTTAGCAAATTTACTTAAAGAAAAATATCTCCCTCATGCTTATAGAATAGATGGAGATGAAATGAGAGAATTATTTAAAAATAAAGACTATTCTATGAAGGGTAGAATAGCTAATATAGATGCTGCTCAAAAAATAGCTCATTATTTACATAATCAAGGTAAAGATGTAATTGTATCTTTAGTTTCTCCTTATTTAGATCAAAGGGAAGAATTTAAGGATATGATGGAGTGGCAATTACAAGAAATTTTCGTACATTATAATATAGCGGAAATTAGAAGAGGGAGAGAAGAATATCATGTTATGGATTTTCAAAAACCAATTTTTGACTATCTAGATATTGATACAACACTCGAAACTCCAGAAGAATCATTAACTAAAATTTTAAATTATGTCAAAACAGTATAGTATGTTTATTGGTAGATACCAACCCTGGCATGAAGGCCACCGTTGGTTGATAGATCAAAGATTAAAAGAAGGTAAAAATGTATGGGTAGCTATTAGAACAAGACCAGATTCAATTAATGAACCATGGGGTGCTGATAGAGTACAAGCACATATTCAAGAAGAACTTGCTGATTTAATTGAAGAGGGAAGAGTATTTGTTTCTATTATACCTGATATTGAATCTATAAATTATGGAAGGGGAGTTGGATATGAAATTATTGAACACGTTCCACCTAAAAAAATAGAAAAAATATCAGCTACAAAAATTAGAGATAAAATGCGCAAAGATGGTAAGCTATAAAAGGCACATTGCTAAAACAATTTCATGGAGAATAATAGGCACATTAGATACAATAATATTATCGGGGATAATTACAGGTTCATGGGAGATAGGATTGGCTATTGGAGGCGTAGAAGTAATTACCAAAATGGTTCTGTATTACCTACACGAAAGAGCTTGGTACAAGCTAAGTAAATTTGGTTTAAGTGGGAAAAGAAAACCTTAATATTTTATTCTTAGCTCCTCATCTTAGTACAGGTGGGATGCCTGCTTTTTTACTTAAAAGAATAGAATCTTTATCTAAATTTACTAATGCTAATATATCTGTTTTAGAATGGTGTGATTATAGTCATACTTTTGTAGTCCAAAAAAATAAAATAATTGAATTAGTAGGAGATAATTATTATAATTTTGGTAATTTATACTCCCCAGAAAAAGGTATTCATGGTGAAAAAAAGGATTTAATTGAATTTTTATATAAGAAAAAATTTGATGTAATCCATATAGAAGAAATACCTGAAGGTTTTGATTCATTTAACCCATTTAATAAAAAACTACTTAAAGAACTATATAATAAAAAGCATCCTTGGAAAATAGTAGAAACATGTCATAATATGTATTTTGATCCTGATAAGGATAAATTATATGAACCAGATGGATATGCCTGTGTCACCCAACATCATATAGATGAAACATTTAAAAATAGAAGTGCTCTAAAATCATTAATTTCATTTCCTATTGATAAAAGTATTCAAAGTAAAAAATCGAGGGATGAAATTTTAGATGAAATGGGTTATTTAAAAAAAGGTGAATTCCATATTATTAACATTGGGTTATGGACACCAGGTAAAAATCAAAAATATGCCCTTAATATAGCTAAATCATTATATGAAAAATATGGGTTTACTTATATATTTCATTTTTTAGGCAATCAGGCTCCTAATTTTAAGGAATATTGGGAACCAATAATGAAAGATATTCCTCCTAATGTTAATATTTGGGGTGAAAGAAATGATATAGATAAATTTTTTGGGTTTGCAGATTTAATGTTATTTACTTCTGATTGGGAATGCAACCCTATAGTGTTAAAGGAAGCAATTTCAAATAATACAAAAATTATGGCCTTTGACTTAGACCATTATGGTAATGAATATCTTCCTTATATTACACCTTTAACTAATGACGTAAATATAGATAAATATAATTTAATTGATACTATTTTTTCTCCAATTAAATATAAATTAGATAATGTAAAAAATACTCCTTTTAATTTTGCTATTGAGCATTTAAATTTTTATAAAACAATTTTAGAAAAAAATGAAAAAAGAAAATAAAGTAGAAATAAGTTTTGAAAGTGGACCCAAAGTAGAAGTTATTGGTAATATACCAAAAACGTATGTAGTTGAATTTATAAATGGTTTTAATGGAGAAGTAGAGTATAAAGATACTATAAAAAATAACTACTGGACTAAATGTCATAAAGAATACTATATTCCTTGGATTATAAAAATAAATGGAGAAGTAAAACATAAATTAAATTTAGAAAATAAAAAGGTAAAAATTACATTTGATTCAAAATCAATAGGGGATACTATTGCATGGATGCCCCAAGTTGTTGAATTTCAAAAAATATATAATTGTGATGTTACTGTTAGTACCTTTCATAATGAATGGTTTGAATACTTAGAAAAATATGAACATATAGACTTTATTCCACCAAATGTATCCTTTGAAGCTTATGCTCATTATACTATTGGGTGGTTTAAAACAGATGGAAAATGGGATAATGGACTTAAAAACCCAGTTCAACCAAATGCTATACCTTTAATTAAATGTATAACTGATATTTTAAATGTACCTTTTAGAGAATTAAATTATGGGCTAGATTTTGCCCCTAGTAAAAAACCAATTAAGGGGAAGTACATTTGTATTGGTCCTAGATCAACTGCTGGGATAAAAGAATGGCCCTATGATAATTGGAGAGAATTAGCAGAATTATTACATAAGGATGGATATAAAATAGTTAATTTATCTTATGAGGGGTTTGAGGGTGATCATATTATTAATAAAAAAGAATTAGATTGGGAATCTACTTGGAATTATTTACATCATGCAGAAGTGTTTATAGGTTTAGGTTCTGGTTTATCTTGGGTAAATTGGGCTTTAAATAAACATACTATTATGATTAATAACTTTATTCCTTATGGTTATGAATTTACTAAAAATTTAACTAAAATAGAAAATCATAATGTAAGAAATAATGTCTGGTCAAATCCAAATTATACATTTGACCCAGGTGATTGGGATTGGGATCCTGAATTTAAGGGAACTGAAGACCAACATATAAGTCAAAGATCTATTACTGTTAAACAGGTTTACGAAGCAGTAAAAGAATATTTAACTAAACAAAAGTAAACCATATTTATAATTAACGTAAAAATAATATAATGAGTGAAAAAATCAAGTTATCAAAAGATGAGTTAGAACAACTTCAAGGTTTTAGGAGACAAAATAACGAAATTACCTTTCAATTAGGAAATATAGATATTCAAAAGGCAATTCTAGAAGGACAAAGATCAGATACTTTAGAACGTTTAGCTAATTTGCAAGAAGAATCTAATAAAGTAGGAAAAGAACTACAAGAAAAATATGGAGAAGGTAATATCGATTTAGATACTGGAGAAATAACTCTAGTAAAATAGTTTTTTGAAAGATTTTTTAATATTTATAATAAAACAATATTAAAAATAATATAATAAGATGGCAGAAACATTAATATCTCCTGGAGTATTAGCAAGGGAAAATGATCAATCTTTTGTTACAGCCCAACCCTTAACTAGAGGTGCAGCTATTATAGGACCAACTGTTAAAGGTCCTGTTGAAAGACCTACACTAGTAAGTTCATTTAGTTCATTCCAAGCAATTTTTGGTGGAGCTTTACAAAGTGGATCAGGGCAATACACATATTTGACTTCTATAGCAGCTAATCAATATTTTCAAAATGGTGGCGAATCTCTATTAGTAACTAGAGTTACAAGTGGTTCATTTTCACCTGCATCAAGTTCGGCTGTTCCAACGGCATCAGCAGGAAATACAACAGGTAATTCCCCATTTATTTTAGAAACAATTTCTGAGGGAAGTATAATGAATAATTTCAATACCGCTAATGTAACAGGTTCAAATGGATCTTTAGTTAGTGGATCAGCAGATAACATTAGATGGGAAATAGCTTCTGTAAATACTTCGTCTGGTACATTTTCTTTATTAATTAGAAGAGGTAATGATAACCAATCAAATAAAGTTGTATTAGAATCTTATAATAATATTTCATTAGATCCTTTTGCATCAAATTATATTGCAAAAGCTATTGGAGATATATCAACTACTGTAGTAACTAGAGATGGCAATACTTTCTTACAAGAATCAGGATCAAATCCTAATATCTCAGCTTATGTTAGAGTAAAAGAAGTGCCTTTAAAAACCCCAAATTATTTAGATAATGCTGGAAATGCAAAACCACAATTTACAAGTTCATTACCTGCCTTAGGATCTGGTAGTGCATATGGAACATTTGATGGAGGTTTAGGTAGTAATATTCCTGCGGCAAGAGCAGCTAATTTTTATCAAAATATTAATAGCACAGATTCTCAGGGATTAATAGGTACAGATTATACAAATGCAATTGCATTATTAGCAGATACAGATAGTTATCAGTATAATGTTATTTCAATACCTGGATTATATGCTGCGGATTATGGAACTCAAACTACTAGTGTATTAAATAATACTATCGCTAGAGGTGATTCTATTTTTGTAATGGATTTAGTAGCTTACAATTCTTCAATTGCAGCAGTAACTGGTCAAGCAGGAGGCGTTGATTCTAGTTATGCAGCAGCTTACTGGCCTTGGGTTCAAACAATTGATCCAAATACTGGAGAATTAGTATTTATTCCACCATCAACTTTCATTCCTGGAATCTATGCATTTACTGATGCATCAGCAGATCCATGGTTTGCACCAGCTGGAATTAATAGAGGAGGAATGGGACAAGTTGTTAGAGCTGAAAGAAAATTAACTTCTGCTAATAGAGATAGTTTATATGAAGCAAATGTAAACCCAATTGCTACATTCCCTAATCAAGGAGTAGTTGTATTTGGTCAGAAAACATTACAAAAATCAGCTTCTGCATTAGATAGAGTTAATGTACGTAGACTATTAATTACACTTAAGGATTTTATTTCTCAAATTGCAGATAACTTAGTATTTGAACAAAATACAATTGCAACAAGACAAAACTTCTTAACACAAGTTAATCCATATTTAGAATCAGTTCAACAAAGACAAGGATTGTATGCGTTCAAAGTAGTAATGGATGATAGTAATAACACACCAGATGTTATAGATAGAAATGAGTTAATAGGACAAATATTCCTACAACCAACTAAAACAGCTGAATTTATTATACTAGATTTCAATGTATTACCAACTGGAGCAACATTCCCAGCGTAAGAATTTAAAAATAGAATATTTATAATAAAATAAGAAAATAAAATGGCAGTATTAAACCCGAACGAAATATTTTTCACAGCTTTTGAACCTAAACAAGCTAATAGATTTATTCTATTTGTAGACGGTTTTCCTTCTTATATAATGAAAGGTGTTGGAGCAGTTTCTTTAACACAAGGATCTGTTGAATTAAACCATATTAATGTTCAAAGATATGTAAAAGGAAAAACAGTATGGAATACTATAGAATTTACTCTATTTGATCCTATCACTCCTTCAGGAGCTCAAGCAGTAATGGAATGGGTAAGATTACACCATGAATCAGTAACTGGTAGAGATGGTTACAGTGATTTCTATAAGAAAGATTTAACTGTAAATGTACTAGGACCTGTAGGTGATATCGTATCAGAATGGATCATTAAGGGAGCCATGATTACAGATGCTTCGTTTGGAGATTATAACTGGGATACAGTAGATACTGCTCAAGAATTAACTATGACAGTTCAACCAGATTATTGTGTATTGAACTTCTAAGATTTTTTACCACCCCTTTTTGAAAAATAGCTTAACTTCGGTTAAGCTTTTTTCTTTCTCGCGCGAAAAATTTGGTTACCTGAGATAGGAATCGTATATTTACACTGTAAATAATTAATAATAATAAAGGTTATGTCAAATACAGTAAGAATTAAAAGAGGTAGACCAAGCCGTAAAGTTGGTAATGTTGTTAAAAGATTTAAGCCAACAACAATGACAATGGATTCATTTAAGTTTAATCCTGAATTGTTCGTTCCTATGAAAACTGATACTAAAATTGATAATTTGCTTTCAAGTGAAGGTGGAATGATGAAAGGTACTAATGTTGCGTTTGTTGGTGATCCAGGTGTTGGTAAAACTACAGTTTTACTAGATATGCTTGCAAATTTACATAAAAATGGTAATAAAGTATTGTTTATATCAGGTGAGATGACTCAGATTGATATGGTAGGGATGGTTAAAAGATTCCCAAAGTTTGGTTCGTTACCTATCTTATTTATGGGTGATTGGATTGAGCATGATCCATTAGTGATTTTAAAATCAATTCTTCATGAAGGTTGGGATTCAGTTCTTATAGATTCATTTGCCGAGCTTGCAGTTGCTGTACAGGATTTCCATGGTGGTACTATGAAAAATGCTGAAACTCAATTATTGAATTTATTTGAAAAACACAATAAAGCTGAAAATGCTAGTAGTAAAAACACTAACTTTATGATCATTCAGCAGGTTACTAAAGGTGGAGAATTCGCTGGTAGTAACCGATTTAAACACATGATTACCGCGATGGCTCATATTAAATTTCAACCTGAAGGTGGTAGAGCTATTTGGTTTAGTAAAAACCGTAGAGGTGGTGAAATGAATAAGTTATTCTTTAGTTTAGATACTAGAGAGCACGTGGGGTGGTTATTTACCCAGCCATTGAATATGGCAATATAACCTTTATTAATTATTTACTTTGGAAAATAGCTTGGCTCTCGCCAAGCTTTTTCTTACGTTGATATGTATAATAAACGTTATTAAATAAAGATTATGAGCGAATTTTCATTACCTACTGAAATAGTAGAATTACCGTCTCAAGGTTTAGTTTACCCCGAAGATAATCCATTATCTAGTGGAAAAGTTGAAATCAAATATATGACTGCTAAAGAAGAAGATATTCTTACAAATTCTAAGTTTATATCTGATGGAGTTGTAATTGATAAATTATTAGAAGCTGTTATTGTTTCTAAAATTAAATTTAGTGATTTAATATTAGGAGATAAAAATGCTATTATGGTTGCTACAAGAGTTTTAGGTTATGGTAGTAATTACAAAGCATATGTAGGTGGACGAGAAACTGAAATAGATTTATCTTTAGTTGAAAATAAAAAAATTGACAAAAAATTATTCCCAAAAAATAAAAACGAATTTCATTTTACATTACCCCATACCAAAACAGAAATAACTTGGAAATGCCTTACCCAGGGTGATGAATCAAAAATTAGCAGGGAATTAAAAGGTTATGAAAAATTAGGTAAAGGTGTAACAACCCCAGAATCAAGTACAAGATTAAAATATATTATTACATCAGTAAATGGGGATTACGATACAAAATTAATAAGGAAGTTTGTAGATGAAGCTTTATTAGCTCGAGATGCTCGAGCATTAAGAGAACATGTTAATAAAACCCAACCAGACATAGATCTGACTTTTTTTCCCCCTGGAAGTGACGAAAAACGATCCATCCCTATTAATCTCAACTTTTTTTGGCCTGACGCTGGAGGAAGCAGCGGAATTTAGACAAGGTTTATTTAGACAAATCCATAATATAGTTTTCCATGGTAATGGAGGATATGATTGGCATACTGTATATAGCATGCCAATTTGGTTAAGAAAATTTACTTTTAAAGAAATAAGTGATTATAATAAAGAAGTAAATTCTAAAATGGAGGAGGCCAAAAATAATAAAGGTACTAAATCCTTAATTAATCCTGATGGCACTGTTAAAGCCCCAGACTACAAATCACAAATAAAAAACTTAAAGGGTAAAACAAGTTATAAAAAATAATATTTATAATAAAATATCCTTATGGCCGAGGAACTAGAACAAAGTAAAGAATCCGCAAAAGAATTAAAAGTTGACCTGCAAGACATAAATAAAGAAGCAGCTCAGGCAAGGCAAACTTTTAATGATATAGCAGCTAATTTAGGAAAAGCGGCCGCTAAAAATAAAGAATTTGCTGCTGGTTTTAAAACAGCCCAAAAAGACGTTCAGGATCTATCCGCAGTATCGGCTAAATTAAGTAAATTTGATAAAGCTGCCTTAGTTACAGCAAAAGGTAGAGCAGACGCATCAAAACAACTAAACCAATTAGTACAAGCAAGGACAAAAGCCCAAGCTACTTTGAATGCTAATATGGAAAGAATGCGTAATGCAACTGATGCAGAAGTAATAGCACTCCAAAAACAAAATAATGAATTACTAAATGCCATAGAAACAGCAGGTAGTTTAACAGAATCATTTACTGAGATTGAAGAAGTTATAGATGACATAAATAGTAAAACAAATTTTGTAGGAAAACTTGCTGCTGGAATTAAAGAAATTCCGGCTTTAGGACCACTATTAGCAGGCCCACTTGATAATTTAGGGAAAGGAATAGCACAATTCCAAATTGGAATTGATGAATCATTAACGGGATTAGAAAAACAACAGGCTCAGCTAGAAAGAAATGCTAACGTTTTAGATGCTTTGGCTAAAGGAGGATTAGCTTTTTTACTTAAGGGTGTTATAGATGCAGATAAAGCACAAACTAAATTTGCAAAAACATTAGGAATAAGTAGAAGTGAAGCCGAATCTACAGCTGATAGACTTAATGAAATAGCAGTTACTTCAGGAAAAGCTTTTATAACGGCAGAAAAATTATTAAATGCCCAAATGGAGATTGCTGAGGCAACAGGTATAACTGCTGGTTTTACTGAGGAACAATTAAAATCTCAATTAATATTAACTTCAAAATTAGGTTTAGCAGCCGATGAAGCTGGTAAACTTGCAATGTTTTCTACTTTAACAGATAAAACTACAAAAAGTATCAATACAGAAATTTTAGATGAAGTTGCAAATTTAGAAAAAAGTACAGGATTAAGAATAGATGGTAGAGAAGTAATAAAAGAAGTAGCAAATGTAAGTGGACAACTTTCTGCTAATTATAGAAATGATCCTAAATTAATAGCAAAGGCTGTAATTCAAGCTAAAAAATTAGGATTAACTTTAGAGGAAGCAAAAGATATATCAGAATCTTTATTGGATTTTGAATCATCTATCGAAGCTGAATTAGAAGCTGAATTACTAACGGGCAAAGCATTAAACCTTGAAAGAGCAAGATCACTAGCATTACAAGGAAAAAGTGCAGAAGCAGCAGCTGAAATAGCAGAACAAGTAGGTTCATCCGCAGAATTCCAAGAAATGAATGTTTTAGCACAACAATCTTTAGCAAAAGCAGCAGGTATGACTGTAGACCAACTTGCTGACTCTCTTAAAATGCAGGAACTTCAATCAAAATTAGGAGATCAAAATATTGATACCTTAATGCAAACGGAAGCAGGTAGGGAAAGATTAAAAAAATTAAGTGGTGAAGAATTATATAATAGCCTTCAACAACAAGCAGCAGCTGATAAATTAGCAGATGCAATTGGAAAAATTCAAAGTGCTTTAGCAAATATGTTAGATGGACCACTAGGTGCAATTTTAGATGTATTTGGAGCCATTGCAGAAAGTTCTTTCTTAACGTATACCACAATTGGATTAATAACATCAGCTATTGCAGCCCAGATGGCTCTTAAAATAGCATCACAAATTATATCATATAAATTAGCTCAAAAGCAATTAAGAACAGAAAAGAAAGATGCTGTGGCATCATCTGTGGGAGCTGGTGCAGGAATTATAGGAGCAATGTCTAAATTAGGTCCATTTGGAGCTATTGCTGGTATTGCCTTAGCAGCAGGTGCTATTGGGTTTTTATTATCTAAATTATCAAAAGCTGACGATATAATGTCAGAACCATCAGGTGGTGGGGGTTATGGAAAAAGAATTTTAACAGCACCAGAAGGTACTTTTGCTTTAAATAATAAAGATACTGTAATTGCTGGAACAGATTTATTTAAGGGGGATGATGTTGTCTCTTCAGCAGCTGGATCCATTAATATGACCCAAGATAATTCCGAAGCAAAAAGAACAAATAGGTTATTGACAGCACTAATAAATAAACCATCTCCAAAAGTACAAATGGACTCAATTGATATAGGTACAGTGGCTGGAATGAGTGCATTCTCAATACAATAACATATTTATAATAAATGTTTAACCAATAAAAATTAATATTATGCCTTTACTTAAAAAATTTGAAATAGGAGGGAGTACATTAAATCAATTAGCTGGAAAACAACCAACTGCACCTTTGCAAGATGGTTCAACTATTCCAGTTAATAATACCTTTGAAAAAGGTACTTATCAAGATTATATTGTAGATACTCCAAGAGCATCAGATACAACTGGTAACGTATCATAATCTATAATTGTCTAGATTATTAACAATAAGGACGGATTTATCCGATTATAAAGCTCCACAATACGGATATGATAGACTTGGAGCTGGTCCTCGCAATACTAATGCGAGTGGCCAACCTTATGTATTAAGTTCAATACCTAAAAGATCATTTGATGATAGAGACTTTGGTAGAAATTCTTCTGGATTTTTAGAAGGTGAAGATTTTCTTTTAAGAGGTGGATCATTAACCCCAAATCTTATAGCCGAAGATCTTAGTAGATTATCTAAAATGATGTTTGATTTAAAATCCCCAAATGGAATTTTATTTTCAGTTAAGCAAAATGTATTATCAAGAACAGCTGTAAATATAAAAGCTGGGCTAAATACAAATAATAAAATAGCTTTAAATAATGGTGTTTATTTACCTACTTCTACATTATTACAAGCAGGAGTAAATCCATTAGGAGGACATTTATTAAAACAAGGGATCAATCCATTTGCTGAAACTAATGTCGTAAGTCAGGGAAATTCATTATCAACTGGTTTTGGTGGTGCTTTTCCATTATCAAACCCTTTATATCTTGATACAGATGCTCAATCTGAAAGACAAAACCCAACATTAGCACCAACAAGTAGATTAATAAAATTTACAAATAATAAAATAAATAGTGATCAGGGTAATCAAACACTTTTATATGATTATTCTGGGGGACCTGGATCAACATTAGGAGTTGGAAAAACAAATATTAACCTTTCTAGAGAAAGAACAGGATTAAATAATCCTCAATTAGCAGGTTCAGCTACACAAACTAATCAATTTAAAGGTAGTTTAGTAGCTTCGGGGAGTTTTGATTATTCTGTTTTTACTAAAAGAAATGTTTCTATTCAAGGTGTAAGAATATTTAGTAATACAATAAGTAAATTATACCAACAAATAACGGGTGTTAATTTAATTCAAAGTCAGTATTCACCTGATTCTAAGGGCGAAGATAATGACCCCTTACGTAATTTTGCTACTAGTGTTTTCCAATCTGGTAGTTTTAATTCTCAAAACAGTTCAGTTATTAGGGGATTAGAAACAACTCTAGACTATAATCAATTACAAAATGCTTTTCAAACAACACCTTCATCTCTATCAGGTATTGTTACTGGTTCAAATGGGCAAAGTGATGGAGGCGGGGATAATGTTTATCAAAGGGGCCAAATATTACAAGATTATAGACAAAAAACAAAAACAAAAGGTTTACCATCTTTAGATTATACAGATGATGAACAAAGATATACTGGTAGAGTTAATTTAGGGGATCCTGGTAGGAAAAATATACCAAGAACTAGCTATCAAAGTGGTATAGGAGAAGCAACTGATAAAATTAATGCCTTGCCAATTTATAGAGGTAAAAATATTGATAGAGATAAACCAATTAATGATTTTGTTAAATTTAGAATTGGTGTTATTGATAATGATAATCCCGAATTTAAAACTTATATTCATTTTAGAGCATTAATTAACCAATTATCTGATCAATATGATGCAGAATGGCAAGGTACAAAATTTGCTGGTAGGGGAGAACAATTATTTAATTACCAGGGATTTGATAGAACCGTTAATTTAGGTTGGACTGTAGCGGCTCAATCAAAAGCTGAAATTATGGAGCAATGGAAAAAATTAAATTATTTAGCTTCATCACTTGCCCCTGACTACTCAGCTGATGGTTATATGAGAGGTAATTTAGTAGAATTAACTATTGGTGGGTGGTTATATAAACAAGTTGGATTTGTAAGTGGTTTAAATTTAACCCTTCCAGAAGAATCTCCTTGGGAAATAGCTATCCCAGATAGTGCAGGTGGACCTGGATTAGCTAGTGATCCTACAGTTAAAGAAATGCCAATGATTTGCAATGTTGAAGGTTTTGAATTTACACCTATTCATAATTTTGTACCAAGTATACAAAAGAATAATTATGGAACAGATGAAATTGGTAATGTTGTTACTTATGGTCCTCAAAGGTATATTAGTTTATCAAATGGATCAAGAAGAATGGATAATAATTATGATAGAGTAGAACCGTTAGAAACAATTGCTTCATCAGGGATTTCTCCAATTAAATCTCCATTCCCTACAGCACCAACAGCAATAGATAGATTAAATGGAACACCAGTATAAAATATGGGAAGATATACAGACATAACAAATTTAGTAGTAAGAACAGGCCAAAGATTTAAGGCAACTACCTTTTATCCTGATATACCCCTTGGATTTGACGATATCTATGTGTATACTGATGAGGGAGACAGGTTTGATATTTTAGCTCAAACTTATTATAGTGATTCAAGTTTGTGGTGGGTTATAGCTTCGGCTAATCCCCAATTTAATCAGGGTTCTATGTTTCCACCTTTAGGGGTACAAATTAGAATCCCAAGCAATGTAGGTTCAATAGTGAATCAATATAATGCTTTAAATAATGTTTAGTTATGGGGAATGTTATTGGAGAACAAGTAGATCTTGGAGTTGATGAGCAAATAAAACACAGACAACAAGTTTTTGGTGCTGGTTTTAATGATAAATCTATAGAAAGATCTCCACAAGCTTTACAATACTTAAATAATAGAAGCACTTGGATAAAATTAACATCTGGAGTCAGTTTAGGCGTCCCAGATCGTTTTAATGATAGTGAATTTGCTATTGGACAGGATGTTATAACTGAAGCAGAAGATGATGCTAAAGTTAAACTAAAAGGGATTTTAAAAGATGAAGGATTTTTTGGAAATTTATCCGAAAATGAAATTCAAAGTTTAATGGATGAAAACTTAGCTAAAAGTTTTATACTTTTTAATGGTACTCAAAAATTAAATACTTCCGCAGTAACGGATCCCGAAGACTTTACAAAACAAACAGCACCAGCTTCTTTTACCCAAAGAAGTGGTTATAGAGATTCTAATTCTAATATTACAAAAAATTTTGATAAACTATATGGAGGTATAGGAGGTAATGATAAAGGTTTACAACCAATGCCTGGTATTGTAGATGCAAAAATAGAATGCGTAAATAGGGGTTCTATTAGAAGAGCTACAGTAACTATAAAAGCATTTAACAAACTTCAATTTAGTATTCTTGAAATATTATATCTTAGACTTGGATATCTAATGCTATTAGAATTTGGATGGGATAAGTATATTGATAAAATAGAAAATGGAGAACTTACAATCAGAAATACAGAAAGTACAGTTGCTGATTCAGGTTGGTTTGATGGTGGGACTCTTACAACTGATGGAATTTATAATTTAATTCAAAGCTTTAGAACTAAATATAAGTATAGTTATGACGGGTTTTTAGGAAAAGTAAGTAATTTTGATTGGACATTAAATTCAGATAATACTTATGATATAACTTTAAAGCTAATAACTATAGGAAGTGTTGTTGAATCACTTAATGTTAATCAACCTATAATTGTTCCTAATCAAAAAGAATTTGATAGAAAGCTTAAACAAGCAAGAAAACAAGCTAATCTTGAATCCTTATCCCAAGGCGGTGGAGGTGAAAGTTTTAGTGATAGTGAATTTTATAGTTATGCTTATGAGAATAACGACCCAGAAGATGAGGATTATTTTGCGGGGGATGAATTAATAAATTCTTTAGGTGCGGATAAATTTAGTAATTATTTGCTAGAAACTATTGCATTTTTCCCCGAACAAAATATAAATTATTTAAATTTACCAAAGGCATTAGGAGCTGAAGGTTTGGCTTTTGGGACAGATATCCAACCAGTGATAATTTCATCAGATCTTGAAAGGAATAAGGGTACATATGGTTTTAAAGTTCCAAGAAAAAGAAAGTATTATGTAAGATTTGGTAAGTTATTAGAAAAAATAGATTCGGTTTGTAATTTTCAAGTTAAAAATGGAAATGCAGATACATATACAATGTTAAAATTTGATTATGATGATTCTGATAATACAAAATGTTCTTACATACCTAATTTAGTTCCATTAGCCCCACATAAAGTTTTATTTACTTTTGATCTAACAGATGATTATGCAATTGATGAGTCTTTAAAAATACAAAAATCATTTAAAGATAACATGAAAGAATTTGCATCTGCTGAAGAAGGAAATAAAGATGTAAAATACGGAAAATTATATAATACTTATTTTAGTGTTTATTTTGTTGCTGATGCGTTTCAAAGCTCTAAGAATTCAAAAGGTGAAGTTTTATTATTTAAATTTTTAGAAAAGTTATGTGGCGCAATAAACGAATCTACAGGTAATATAACAAACATTGAACCTGTAATAAAAGAGGATAGAGTAATATATTTTATAGATCAAAATCCAATAGCAGGAATGGATTTAGTTTATCCACCTCAAAAAAGAACAAAATTTCAAATTTATGGTTATTCACCTGATGGTCAATCTAATTTTGTAAAAAAATTTGATTTTAAAACAAAAATAACCCCGGATTTATCAGCTATAATATCTATAGGAGCAACCGCAAATGGGTCTGATACAAAAAATATGGATGCATTTCCTTTAAGAAATTGGAATAGAGGATTAATTAATAAGTTTGAAACTAATTTATTGTCAGATAATGGTCCTCTTGGTGATTCAAATATACCTCCAAGAGATATAGAAAAAGAAGCTAAGGATGCATTTAGCAAACAAATTAAAGATGGTGGTTTTTTTACTAGCACAAATAGCTTCCAAAAAGGTGGTGGTTGGATGAGTTTTGGCCCTAATAGGGGGTATAGTTTAAATTTTGAAAATATTACTGTACAAGGTATAGGAGGATCTTGGTTAAGTTATTGGGATAGTAGAGAAGAACATTCTAGAAATTCAAGATTATTAGCGGAAGGATGGAGGGAATGGAAACAAGCTAAAAAAATTGCAGTAAATCAAGCTGCATTCCAATCAGGAAATGCTATTGTTGATGAAACTTACATGGCGTCTAGAAATTATTTAAATTATATAGTTCAAGCATTTGGTGGAGGTACTGGTTACTCAACACTTAAAGGCGCAGTAATAAGAAAAGACCAAACAATACTCCTTAGTGGGGGTAAAAAAATTCCTAATAAAGTACAAACAGAAGAATTAACTATTAGTGAGGAAGATTCTTTATATTTCCTTATGGATGATAATAATGATTTTATAGAAAGAGGAAAATCTGCTTTTAAAATGTATCAACAGAGGATATCACAATTCAATTATGAATCAGCAAAAGTAGTATCTTCTACTAATGGGTTTATTCCTTTAGATTTAGGATTAACATTTGATGGAATGAGTGGAATAGTAATTTATAATAAAATTGAAGTAGATACTAAATTTTTACCTTCTTCCTACCCTAAGGCTTTAAAATTTATAACTACTAAAGTAAACCATTCAATAAAAAATAATCAATGGGAAACAAATGTTAATACTTTATCTGTACCTGTAACAGAAGAAGCAGTAAAACAAGTAATGACTAAAAATAATAGTGCAGCTGCATTTAAAGACGCAGAAAACCCACTAACAGTAAAACCACCAATCCCTTCAACTAGACCATTTAGAATCTATGATAACAGAACAACAGAGGGTAAACCAGATGACCCTGCTACTTATGGAGATTATATTACGGTAGACCAATTTGTTTCATTTTTTAATAAAAATTCACAAGATAAATTTAGAGCCTTTGCAGAAACATTAGAACAAAATTATAAGGGATATACTTTATTAGTTAATGCCGTTTATAGAACATTTGCCAGATCAGTTCAGTTAAAAAAACAAAATAGCGGAAATGCTTCTCCAGGAAGATCCTTACATAATTATGCCCTAGCTTTTGATGCTAATGTTTTAGACCCTAAAGGAAGAACATATTTAAAGAAAGAAAGAAAACCATGGATAGAATCTGGAATACCGGGAATTGCTAAACAATTAGGTATGGTTTGGGGAGGTGATTTTGGGGGTTATGTAGATTCTGTTCACTTTGGTTTTGATGTAAACAGAAATACTTTATTAACTAATGCCGAGGAAGAAAATGCTCCTGAAACAAGACAGGAAGCTTGGATAACCAATGATACATCAATTAAACCTAGAAGCTAATGTATTATCCAAAATCACAAATAACAACTAACTTATACACCAATGGTGGTGAATTTGCTTTAGCAAAAGATAATTCTGAATATACTGGGGATTATTACATAACAAGTACTGGCAGAAAATTTACAGGTAAAAATCCAAATGTTGTACCAAGTTATGAATTAATTAATCTTTCATTTAATCAAAATTTTGCAGAAGGTTTAAATACACACGTAGCAGGTGACCATTATGTAATTAATGATGTTTATGATTATGCTAGAGGAGTTAACTTAGTTGGCCCAACTTTCCCTCCTTCAAATCCTACACAAATCTTTCCAACTCCAAGTGAAAAAGATTATAGCTATGGAGAAATACAAAGATATTTTGTTAAAAAAAGAAACGAAGAAAAATATATTGAAATAGACCAATCAAGTTATATAAGTTATAATACACAAGAACCAAATGTAAATTATGTCCTATATTTTGCATTTCAATTCCCTTGGGTAATAACAGGAAAAAGGTCAGAGGTATTTAATGTTAATCGTAAAACAATTCAAAGAGTACAAAGAAATAAAGGATTTAGAGGATTTATCCAATATTTTAATGGTAAATTTGACCAATTATTTAGATACACTCCAAAAGAAAATTTATACACAGATGGTACAGAGTTTAAAAGAGCATCTGATGGTAAAATTTATAGGGGATATTATCACATCCAACTTGATAAAGGACCAATGGAAGGAAGACAACATGAAAATAGACCCCATGATTTTTTAATCCCAATTAGTGGTTCAAATTATCAACAAATAGGAACAAGATTAGAGGAAAGAAGTGATAATTATAGAACTTCTTCAAGGTCGGGTGGAGGGTACTAGATAATTACTTATATTAGGTAAAAATAGGTTATATGTACTGGCTTGTAGAAGACGAGGAACAGTTAAGTGTTTTAACAAATAGTGGTTATAAAGAAGCTTTTATTGAGGTAATTCCTTATAATGATACTATTCACCCCGTATTAAATCATGTTAGTTTAGTGTATATTAGACCGATTGAAGCGAGTAAAGGCTTTATGGTATGCATTGCACATAGCGAAGCCTTAAATGCGTTAAACACACAAATAAACGAAATATTAGGTAAGTTTAAAAAATTATATTGTAGAGATAAAAAAGAAATATTGCATTATTTCCCACTAAAAACTTTACATGACATTAATCAACCCCCTAATCCGTATATACGACCTACAACAGCAACACATGAAATATACTATAGGAAATATAAAGATAATCCCGAATTAAATAAAATAATCCCTATAGTTAAGCATTATGAATTATGTGAGCAAATTTTTTGGGATTTAGAAAATAACATTAACTTAAAAAAAACAAAATATGATGACTTCTTTAACAGTAGAGTATCCGTGGTATTCAACGCTATCGAGAGAAGTGGAATTCGAATACATAAACCAACCTTCGAGCAATACTTCCATTCCATTGATAGTGAATTTACTCACACTCAGTTCAACTTAAAAACAACTACTACAAGACCATCTAATAAATTTAAAAATGTAAATTATGCAGCACTCAACAAAGATAACGGTTGTAGAAAAAGTTTTCTACCACGTAATAATAGGTTTGTGGAAATTGATATTACTGCTTACCATCCTAGTCTTTCTGCTCGCCTCATTGATTATACTTTCCCCACTAGGGATATTCACGGCCATTTTGCTTCCTTATATAAAGTGGATTATCAAAAATCGAAGGAACTTACCTTCAAACAGCTCTATGGAGGCGTTTTTAAAAATTACAAAGGCCTTGAATTCTTTAAAAAAATCGAGGAATACGTAGGAAATATCTGGAATAAATTCCAAAACGACGGGTTTATAGAATGTGGAATTTCTGGGTATAGATATGAAAAGGAAAAATTAGATAATATGAATCCGCAAAAGTTATTTAATTATGTTTTACAAAATTTAGAAACGTCTATGAATGTTTTGATATTATGGGATATACTTTGTATATTAAGAGGGTGTAAAACAAAACTTGTATTATATACGTATGATTCATTTTTATTAGATGTTGATGACGAAGAAGTAAAAACATTAGAGAAGATTAGGGAAGTATTTAAAAAATATAAATTAAACATAAAAGAAATAGAAGGTTATGACTACAATTTTACAGGATAGAACCAATATGTATAATACAGAATATGATGTCGTCCAAGACATTAAAATTTTAGGAGATTTGAATAATAAACTTTTTTGTACATTTACTGACCTTGAGGGGCTTGATAGACTTATTGAAGACATTAAGTCAAAATATGATATAATTTACAATAAGTTATTTGTTTTGGAAATTATAAACAAAGACGAGTATGTAATTACATATAACGTTGACCAAACAAATCTAAACTCCATTCCCGAAAATACTATTTTAGTTCACCGTAAAAAAGAGTCTAATACTCTATATACTATTAATGCTTTAAATGAACTTATAAAAAAGCTTAATGGTGGGGTTGTTGATACCAATTATAAAGTAGATTGGCAACATTATAGAAATTGTATTCTATTAACCCAACATAATGAATTGAATCAGTTAAATACAAAAATTTATAAAATTATTGAACTATAGTTTGGCCCCCCAAATTACGGTTCGTATATTAGAGTTACATTAAAATTAGTTATAATTATGGATTTATCAATGCTTAAACAGAAATTGGACACCCTCCAATCAAAACCACAGGGAGGTCAAAAGACCGATTATTCAACAATTTTTTGGAGACCTACAGTAGGTAAACAACAAATTAGAATCGTACCATCAACGTTCGATTCATCAAACCCATTTACTGAACTTAAGTTCTATTATGGTATTACTAATAAAGTAATGATTTCACCTCTTAATTTTGGTGAAAAAGACCCAATCGCTTTATTCGCAGGTAAATTGCGTGAAGGTGAGTATAATAAAGAAAATTATATTTTAGCTAAAAAGCTGGATGCTAAAAACCGAGTTTTTGTTCCTGTAGTAGTTAGAGGAGAAGAAGATAAAGGTGTTAGACTATGGCAATTTGGTAAAACAGTATATGAAGAATTATTAGCACTTGCTGTAGATGAAGAGATTGGTGATTATACTGATATTGTAAATGGTAGAGACCTTACAGTAGAAACAGTAGGACCAGAAGCAACTGGAACTCCTTATAATAAATCATCGGTTAGAGTAAGATTAAAAACATCACCACTTAGTGAAGATGCTTCATTAGTAGAAAAATGGGGTAATGATCAACCTAATCCTAAGGAATTATTTAAAAGGTTTACATTTGATGAAATGAAATCAGCACTAGAACAGTGGTTATCACCCGAAGATGAATCAGAAGAAGTAGTTGCAGCACCCGTTGCGGCTAAATCTACTAGTAATTTTAGTTTAGATACAACTAAAGCTAAACAAAGTAAAGTAGATGAATTTGATTCATTATTTGATTCAAAAGAAGGTAAAACTGATGATTTACCCTTCTAGATATGGCAAAAAAAGTATCGAAGTCTCTCTCGGCAGCAGTGTCTGCCGAGATTAAGAGCAAATTTGATCTAAATAAATTTAAATCATCTAAAGGTTTAAATAAAAATGTCAAATTTAAGGATCAACAATGGATACCACTATCCCCTGCTTTTCAAAAAGTAGCAGGAGTACCTGGTATACCAATGGGACACATTTCATTACTTAGAGGACATTCTGACACAGGTAAAACTACAGCATTATTAGAAGCAGCAGTTTCGGCTCAAAATATGGGAATACTTCCTGTATTTATTATTACTGAAATGAAGTGGAATTGGGAACATGCAGCCCAAATGGGGTTAGAAGTTAATCTAATTAAAGATGATGATGGTGATGTTATAGATTATGAAGGTAATTTTATTTACGTTGATAGAGAAACATTACATACAATTGAAGACGTAGCAGCTTTTATTATGGATTTACAGAATGAGCAGAAAAAAGGTAATTTACCTTATGATTTAGCATTTTTCTGGGATTCAATTGGATCTATTCCTTGTGCAATGTCAGTTGAAAAACTGAAAAATAACAATGAATGGAATGCAGGTGCAATGTCAACACAATTTGGTAATACAGTTAACCAAAGTATTGTAATGTCTCGTAAAGAATCATCACCATATACTAATACATTAATTGCAGTTAATAAAGTTTGGACAGCTAAAGCTGAATCTCCTATGGGTCAGCCAAAAATGATGAATAAGGGTGGAATGGCAATGTGGTATGATGCTACATTTGTAGTTACATTTGGAAATATTTCAAATGCTGGTACATCTAAAATTAAGGCAATTAAAGGTGGTATGCAAGTAGAATGGGGTAAAAGAACAAACTTACAAATTGATAAAAACCACGTTAATGGTATGCAATCAAGAGGTAAAATTGTTATGACAAATCATGGTTTTATACAAGATACAGACAAAGATAAAAATGCTTATAAAAAAGAGCATGCTGATGAATGGTCTAAAATCTTAGGAGGAGGACAATTTAAAATTGTAGAGGACCAAGAAGATACAACCCCTGTACTTTACGACGTACAAGACTTATAAACTAAAACATGAAGCACAAAGAACTATTTAGTCTTTTGGACAGCGTCCAAGAGAACCAGGAAGAGACTATACCCAAAAAACATGATAGAGTTCTAATTTTAGATGGTTTAAATCTATTTTTTCGAAACTTTGCTATGATGAATATGGTTAATCCTGATGGAATACACATCGGTGGGTTAGGTGGGTTTTTCCGTTCTTTGGGTGCCATGATTAGACAAACAAACCCAACTTCTGTTTATGTAGTATTCGATGGAGCAGGTTCTACAACCAACCGAAAGAACTTGCTCTCCGAATACAAGGAAACAAGAAATCTACAAAGAATTACTAATTGGGAGGCATTTGATTCATTAGAGGAAGAACATGATTCTAAAATTGACCAAATAGTACGAATAATTCAGTATTTAAAGTTACTACCAGTCAAAACTACTATACTTGATAAAGTAGAAGCTGATGATATTATAGCTGTATTAGCTAAAAAATTAGTTAAAAAGCACAATTCAACTTGTTTTATAGTATCTAGTGATAAAGATTTTCTACAGTTAGTAACTGATAAAATTATTGTGTATAGGCCAATGGAGAAAGAATATTACACTCCTAAAGTTATAGAAGAAAAAATAGGTTTATTACCCTCTAATTTTATTTTACATAAAACATTATTAGGAGACAATTCAGATAATATTCAAGGTATTAAAGGATTAGGTGCTAAAGGAATATTTAAAAAATTTCCTGAATTAAAAACAAAAAACTTAACCTTAGATGATATCTTTGATATATCAGCTAGGAAATTTAAAGAACACGTTGTATATTCACGCATAATTCAGGATCAAGCTAGAATTGAAACTAATTATAAAATTATGGATTTAAGTACTCCTATGATTGATGATAAAGGAATAGAACACATAGACAGTTTAATTACAGAAAGTTTCCCAGAATTTAACCCAGAGATGTTTATTCAATTTTATAATGAAGATAAACTAGGAGGAATGATTAGAAATTTAGAAAACTGGTTAAAAGAAATATTTTCACAATTTAAAGGTTATAAGGATTGACACTAAATAGTATAAATCAATACGGGCACGAATTTCAAATAAAGATTTTATCTTCTTTATTAACGCATAAAGAATTTTTAACTAATATTCATGATATTATAAGTGAAGAATATTTTGAAAATCCTGCTCAAAAATGGGCTATTAAAGAAATTTTAAAGTATTATGATAAGTATCATACTACTCCTTCATTAGATATATTAAAAGTTGAATTACAAAAAGTAGATAATGAAGTATTACAAATATCTATTAAAGAACAATTAAAAGAGGCGTATGTAACCTCAGATGAGGATTTAGAGTATGTACAAGAAGAATTTACTAATTTTTGTAGAAACCAACAATTAAAAAAAGCTTTAATGTCATCAGTTGACTTACTTAAAGGTGGTGATTTTGATGGTATTCGTTTTTTAATTGATAATGCTTTAAAAGCGGGACAAGATAAAAATATAGGACATGAATATATTAAAGACATTGAAGAACGTTATAGAGAAAATTCACGTACAGTTACACCTACGCCTTGGGAACGTATTAATGGATTATTGCAAGGTGGACTTGGAAACGGAGATTTTGGTCTTATTTTTGGTAATCCTGGAGGTGGTAAATCGTGGTCTCTTGTTGCATTAGGAGGATATGCCGTTAGGTTAGGTTATAATGTTTTACATTATACCTTAGAATTAGGTGAGGATTATGTTGGTAAAAGATATGACGCTTTCTTTACTAAAATACCAGTAAATAAAGTTACCTCATTTAGGGAAAAAGTAGAAGAAACTATTCCACAATTGCCAGGTCAACTAATTATCAAAGAATTTCCAACAGGTAGGGCAACAGTTTCAACTATTGAATCCCATATTAACAAATGTGCAGGAATGGGTGTTAAACCTGATATGGTTATCATTGATTATGTTGACTTACTCTCATCAAGACGTAAAAATAGAGAGCGTAAGGACGAAATTGATGATATTTATACAAGCACAAAAGGATTAGCTAGGCAACTTAATATACCTATTTGGTCTGTTTCACAAGTAAATCGTGCTGGTGCTCAGGATAAAATAATTGAGGGAGATAAAGCAGCAGGATCATATGATAAGATGATGATCTCTGACTTTGCAATGTCTCTTTCGCGTAAAAAAGAAGATAAAGTTAATAACACAGGTAGATTTCATATAATGAAAAACAGATACGGGATGGACGGTCTTACATTTTCAGTAAAAGCTGATACTTCAACAGGGCATTTTGAGGTGTATGACTATAATGATAGTGAGGATTCTGAACCTTTAGCTCCACAAAACCGATCTAATAAGTTTGATACTGATGTAGATACTTTTGATAAGCAGTTATTACGTAAGAAGTTTTTCGAATTAGAAAAATAATATTAACACATTAAATTAATTAAAAAATGGCAAAAACATCATTATTGCAGGAAAGAATAGTTTATAAGCCCTTCGAATACCCGGAGGCTTTTGATTTTTATATGAAACAACAACAAGCTCATTGGTTATGGACTGAAGTACCTATGATGGCAGATGTAAACGATTGGAAACAAAATTTATCAGAAACAGAAAAAAATATTATTGGTTCAATACTTAAAGGGTTTGCTCAAACAGAAACTGTAGTAAATGATTATTGGTCAACATTAGTAACTAAATGGTTTAGAAAGCCTGAAGTAATTGCTATGGCTGTAACTTTTGGTTGTTTTGAAACAATTCATGCCGAAGCTTATTCTTTATTAAATGAAGAATTGGGATTAGATGATTTTGCAGAATTTTTGGAAGATGAAACAACAATGGCTAAAATTGAAACACTTATGAATGTAAGAGATGGTCATGATGGTACTCCTAACTGGCACGAAAGAGCTAAGTCATTAGCCATATTTTCGGCATTTACAGAGGGAGTAAATTTATTTTCTTCATTTGCCGTTTTATTATCATTTAAATTGCAAAATAAACTTAAAGGAGTAGGACAAATAGTAGAATGGAGTATTAGAGATGAGTCATTACATTCTAATGCTGGGTGTTGGTTATTTAGAACATTATTAAAAGAACATCCTGAATTTGACACCCCAGAACTAAAAGCTGATATTGAAGCAGCTGCTAAATTATCTTTAAAATTAGAATTAGATTTTATTGATAAAGTTTATGAAATGGGTGATTTAGAAGGTTGTACTAAATATGATTTAGTATCTTTTATCAAACATAGAGTAAATACAAAAATGGGTGATTTAGGATATGATCCAATAGTTAATGGTATAGATAAAGAAGCAGTACAAAGAATGAGTTGGTTTGATAGTCTATCAGCTGGAAAACAACATACAGATTTCTTTGCAAATAGAGTAACAAATTATAGTAAAGGTGTTCAAAATTGGGACGCAGCAGCATTATTTTAAGATATGGAAAACAACGCATTACAAGTAGATTATAGTAACTGGGAAGCAGGAAAACAATACCCAGAATGGATGGATGAAATTTCTTTAGCTACAATATCTAAAGGATATTTACTTCCAGGAGAAACAGTAAGAACGGCATATAAAAGAGTGGCTAACGCAGCTGCATTTAGATTAAAAAAACCTGAATTATCTAATAAATTCTTTAAAATAATGTGGAATGGATGGCTTGGATTAGCTTCCCCTGTAATTTCAAATATGGGTACTGATAGAGGTTTACCTATTTCTTGTTATGGAATAGACACTCCAGATTCAATAAGAGGTATAGGGTTAACTAATGCTGAACTTATGAGGCTAACTTCTAAAGGTGGAGGTGTAGGTATTGGTTTATCTAAAATAAGACCTAGAGGTACAGAAATAGCAGGTAATGGTAAATCAGAAGGGGTAGTTCCATGGGCTAAAATTTTTGACTCAACTATTATTGCTACTAATCAAGGTAATGTAAGAAGAGGTGCTGCATCAGTTAATTTAGATATTGAACATCCAGATATAGATGAATTTTTACAAATTAGGAGACCTAAAGGTGATCCAAATAGACAATGTTTAAATTTACATCAGTGTGTAGTTGTTGGAGATACTTTTATGCGTAAATTAGAATCAAGGGATCCTGATGCTTTAAATACTTGGGCTACAGTATTAAAAGCAAGAATGGAAACAGGTGAACCTTATGTAATGTATAAGGATAATGTTAATAAAGATAATCCTATTGCCTATAGATTAAATAATTTAGATGTAACAATGACTAATATCTGTTCAGAAATTACTTTATTTACAGATGAATGGCATTCATTTATTTGTTGTTTATCTTCTTTAAATTTAGCTAAATATGATGAATGGGTAAATACAGATACTGTTGAATTAGCTACTTGGTTTTTAGATGGTGTAATGCAAGAATTTATAGATAAATCTAATGGTAAGGATTCATTAATTAGAACTCATAACCATGCTAAAAAAGGTAGAGCATTAGGTTTAGGTGTATTAGGTTGGCATACATTTTTACAACAAAAAGGATTACCTTTTAATTCTATTGCTTCAACAGCTCATACACATAATATATTTTCTAACATAAGAAATAAAGCTGAAAAAGCATCTATGGAATTAGCAGCTGAATATGGAGAACCTATTTGGTGTAGAGGTACTGGTATGAGAAACACTCATGTACTAGCTATAGCACCTACTGTTTCTAATTCAGTAATTTGTGGAGGAGTAAGTGCGGGTATTGAACCTCTACCAGCTAACGTTTATACTTTTAATGGTGCTAAAGGTACTTTTATAAGAAAAAATAAAGTATTACAAGCGTTATTAGCTGAAAAAGGACAGGATAAAGATAAATGGTGGGATCAAATGTTACAAGATGGGGGCTCAGCACAAAATTTACCAGATAATGTATTAACTCCTGAGGAAAAAGAATTATTTTTAACATTTTCTGAAATAAATCAATTAGAACTTGTACGTCAAGCCGCAATAAGACAAAAATATATTGATCAAACACAATCTCTGAATCTTTCATTTGATCCTAATGATTCGCCAAAATGGATAAATCAAGTACACATGGAAGCATGGAAGCTTGGGATAAAGACATTATATTATTTAAGAACTGATAGTGTGATAAAAGGTGATCTTGGTTCAAGAATGGCGGATTGTGTATCTTGTGATGGGTAAACATATTTATTAACGTTATTCTTCATAGTTGTTAGTTACATTTTGTTTAACTAAAATCATATTTTTTATGGAAATTTTAACTAAGATTGGCTCTTGGGCCAACAAACTGACTGAAATTGGAATTTCAGTTATTGCACTCGGAGTAGTACTTGAAGTACTATTTGGCGGAGTTGGTATCCCTTTTTGGAAGGATATATCTGTAGTGGATAATATTATGGGAATACTTGGTAATCTAGATGGAAAAGGCCTACTAGGTCTTGTGGGTGCTTTTGTGCTTATCCATATACTTAGAAAATAGTAAATAGATTGCAATAAAAATTAAAAAGGGCGCAATTGCGCTCTTTTTTTTTATATTTATAACTAAATTACAAAAATAAAATTTATAATGAGAAACGTATTATTATGGTTATGCTTGGTATTGCCTTTTGTGGGCATTGCCCAAGAAACAGCCCCCGTAACCTTTAGGCTAGATACTAATACAATAGCCGAAAACATCCCCAACTCAGATCAAATGCAAGTATTCATCCAAACCAGTGTTACTGGTTGGACTGATATACCAATGGAAGATGTTGGTGATAATGGAATTTTCAGAAAAAATATTAATATAGGCCACCCAACAGGAGAAAATATAGATGTATTCTATAGGTTTAAAATTACATCTTTTGGTAATAATGGATTACCCTATACAGCATGGGAAGGAGGACCTAACGCAGATGAAAGTTGTTTATATGATACATCTGTAGGAGGAGCTCCAGGAGGGCCTAATTCTTTAAGGAAAGTAACAGTACCACAAGAATTAATAGATAACGGTACTTATGTTAATCCTACAGGAGAATACAAATTAACTCACTGTTGGAATGTATGCGGTAATGCACCTTGTCCCCCAGAACCTTGTGTAGATGGATTAACTTCAACTAATGCTTCTCAACAATGTTTAGATGGAGGACAAGCTTTAATAGTTTTCGAATGGGAAACAGAATGTGAAATAGAATCTGTTGTATATTCCAATGTAGAGGGAGCAGGTCCATTCACATATGAAGTAGCTGAAGATGCAACTAATTTTGGAGTATATGCAGGTTATGGGCAAATGCCTCCTAATTGGAGTGTAGAACATCAATTAATAGTTAACTTTACAGATGGAACTCAATCAGAACCTATACTCTATACACCGGAATCTTGTATTGAAGGATGTACAGATCCTAACTCTGATTCATATAATCCATGGGCAAATGTAGATGATGGTTCTTGTTCAGGTACAACTTGTGATGAAGAATTATATGACCAAATCACAATGCAAATTACTTTCGACAATTGGCCTAACGAAATAGGTTGGACTATGAATAGCGCAGGAGTAATTGGTCAAGAACTTCCTGGTGCTTATGATTTTAACGACATTGGTCAAACTTTTACTTATAATTTTTGTGTTGATAAAAACGCAGGTTTTGAGTTAGTATTAACAGATACCTACGGCGATGGTTTAGCAGGTACTACTTCTGGTGGAGATTTAGATGGTGATGTAAAAATATATGATTGTAATGGAGATTTAATTTGGGAACTACCAGATCCAGATTTTGGATCTACAACATACTCTGGTCAACAATTTGGTAATGATTGTGATACAGTTGAAGAAATATATGGTTGTATGGACCCAGCTTATCAATCATACAATCCAGAAGCAACTATAGATGATGGTTCTTGTACTGATCTCCATATTATAGGATGTACAGATGAAAATTCAATTAACTACAATCCAGATGCTACTAAACAAGAATTAATTCCTGTTTGTGATTATACTTTAATTATAAAAGATGCAGCTGGAGATGGATGGGGTAATTCATACTTAGGAGTATCTCAAGGAGGTGTAGCACTAGGAACTTATACTATGGGGCCTGGAGATTATGAACAAACATTCCCATTACAATTATCTTCCTCTGAAGAGGTAAAAGTTTATTATTTCCAAGTAGGAGGTCCTCAATCAACACCTCAAGAAGTACAATTCCAAACTTGGCATAATTCATTCATTTTAGAAGGCCCAGATGGAGAAATATTACTAAGTGAAGGAGAAAATCCATTTGAAAATAACGGACAAGGTGCTTTACAAAATTTTGAATCACCATTTTGGACAACATATACAGCCCTACCATTCTGTGGTACAGTTTGTATTCCAATTGTAGAAGGATGTATGACTGAAGGTTCACTAAACTATAATCCTGAAGCTAATGTAGATGATGGTTCTTGTATTCCTTATATTGAAGGGTGTATGAATCCATTAGCATTTAACTACAATCCAGATGCTACAGTAGATGATGGTTCTTGTGTTGAGGTAATAGTAGGGTGTATGGACCCAGATTCATTTAACTATGATCCTAACGCTAACACAGCTGGTGATTGCATCCCAGTAATAGAGGGTTGTATGGATTCAACATCATTTAATTATAATGAAAATGCTAACACAGATGATGGTTCTTGTATCCCAGTAATAGAAGGATGTATGGATGAAAATTCAATCAACTACAACCCAGAAGCAAATACTGATGATGGTAGTTGTATTCCAATTGTAGAAGGTTGTACAGACCCAGATTCATTTAATTTTAACGTTAATGCAAATGTAGATGATGGTAGTTGTATACCTGTAGTTTATGGTTGTACAGATCCTGATTCATTTAACTACAACCCAGATGCTAATACAGATAATGGAACTTGTGAGGCAATAGTATTTGGTTGTACAGATCCTGATTCATTTAACTACAATCCAGATGCTAATACAGATAATGGAACTTGTGTACCTGTAGTATTAGGGTGTACTGATAATACTTCATTAAATTATAATCCTGAAGCAAATACTGATGATGGTTCTTGTATTCCTATTTTAGCAGGTTGTACAGATCCAACCTCATTTAACTACAACCCATTAGCTAATACTGATGATGGTAGTTGTATTCCTATTGTAACAGGATGTACAGACCCTGACGCTCTAAATTACAACCCAGAAGCTAATACTGAAGATTATACTTGTATAGAAAAAGTATATGGTTGCATGGATCCAAATTCAGTAAATTATGATCCTGAAGCTAATGTAGATAATGGTAGTTGTATTACTGCAGTTGTAGGTTGTACAGATCCTAATTCTTATAATTACAACCCAGCAGCTAACGTTTCAGACCCTGAAGCTTGTTTATATGATGCTGGTTGTATAACAGGTCCTGGTGAACCATATTGGTTAAATGATCAATGTTATGCTTGGGTAATTGATGTAGATAATTACTGCTGTGATAACGATTGGGATCCAGTTTGTCAAGAAATGTATAATTATTGTGAAAATGGATGGCCAGACGGGTTTGATATAAACGGAATGTTTAACAGATCATTTAATAGTATAGTAGTTTATCCTAACCCAACAGATGATATTTTAAATATTGGTACTACTCTAGATATAACTTACTCATTAGTAGATATTAATGGTAGAACAATAATTAACAATTCAAGTAAAAAAACAGTTGACATGTCAGGTTTAGAATCAGGAGTTTATTTCCTAACAATAAATTTTGATGGTCAAGTATTTAATAAAAGAATAATTAAACAATAAAATGAAAAAATTATTAATATTACTTTTAGTTATACCCTTTTTAGGTTTTAGTCAAGAGTCTGAATCAAAATTTAAAAAGGAACTAAAGAAAACACTTAAATTTTCTACTTTTTATGGTGCTATAAATGGTGGAACCTCTTTATCAGATAAAAATTCGTTTTCCGTTAATACTGGGACTTTAATATCTGAAGTCTTAGAAACTCCTTTTGATTACTCAGTTGCTGTAGGTATTAGAAAAATTGCAAGATTTGATTATGAAAATAGAGCTAATGTATTTTATAATGGTACAGAAGAATCTTTTTCAGACAATGCCACAATTGGTAAAATAAAAGGATTTGAATTTTTATTTGAGGGGGATTATAGAAGAATTCAAGGTGAAACCTATTTAGATCAACATCATTTTATAAGATATGTTGCTGAAGATTGGGTTGCTAAAGTTGAATATCTTGTTGGTGGATTTATTGATATTGAATATTTCCAAGCATCTCAAAGATATAGACATAATTTTAATAGAGAATTTTCTATTAATATTGGTGCCGCTCAAAGATTATCTCAACCATATGGGTATGATCCTTTAGCTGAATGGATGTTAGATAATGGGAACTTACACTATACTTGGTTAGCTATTCAAGAAGGATACTCAGTTGATTTTGATGGTCAAGGAGGACAGACTTATTATAACCCAGGCGGTGCTGTTGTTGCTACAAGTACGGCTGTTTGGGAAGAAGTTATTATACCACAAGTATTAGTGAACTACGTAGAAAAGAAACAAGATCAAGCTCCGCTAAAATTTGAATACTCTTTGATTGCTGGGTTTGATTATTACAAATATTCAAAGAATTTTTGGTTACATGCTTGGGGTAATATAATGCCTATTCATGTTAATACTGGAAATGAATTTTCTTTCCATAATTATAATGGAGGACAATGGACAGATTACTCAGCTGGTTTAATTTTTGGTCATAAATTAACAAAATCCCTTGGGTTGTTCGCCGAAGGTACTTATAATAAATACTGGAATAGAAACTGGCACAAATTTTCAATGGGTATAAATTATATAATTTTCTAAAAAATGGCAAAACAAATTGGAGAGGATACTAAAGTAACACTAGATTTAAAAACACTAGGAATGATTGGTGCAGGTATTGCTGGATTAGTTGGTATGTGGTTTGCTTTGCAGGCTGATATAGCTGAAGCAAAAGAACTCCCAGCACCACCCCCAGCAGAAGTTACAAGAATGGAATACGATATGAAGGATCAATTGATTCGACAAACCATTATGACTACTCAGGAAGATGTAAAAGAACTAAAAGAAGATCTTAAACGTATAGAAGAGAAGTTAGATGAACTAAGATAATCTACTATGAAAAAATCTATATTAAGTGTTATATTATTGGCAATTAGTTTTCCTTTATTAGGACAAATAGAAGTTAAATATTTTAATGCAGAATGGAATGCTCCTAACAACATAGAATGGGTTGATAAGTTATCTGATTGTGAAGTTGAAAAATTAGATATAGGTAAAGCTCCTGAATTAGCTCAAAAACATAAAGTTGTGGTAGTCCCCACTATTATTGTCTTCCAAGATGGGGAAGAATCAAAAAGATATCAAGCAGACTTAAGTTTTAAAATAGACGCTACCCGAGAAGAAATTCAAGATTATATTGATGAACTCATAATGAGTGCTTTTTAACTTAATATTTATAATAAATTAAGTTTCACTAAAATTGTTATTTGATGGTAAAATATATAAAACGTAATTGGATGGCATTTAAAAATTTATTTAACGACAAAAATGATATTAACGAAAAATCAGTAGTAGGATTTGCGTCATTTGCAATAATGACTTTATTTGCAATTGCTGATTTAGTAACAGGATACTTTGGTAAAGATTTAGTAATAAATGAATTTATTTATGATTCATTCTTATTTATTACCTTAGGATGTTTTGGTATAGCTGAAATCGGAAAAATATTTGGTAATAAAGGATCAGCACCTGTTGAAGAGCCTGCCCCTGAACCAGAAGAACCAAAAGAAAGACCTGGTATTAATATTAATATAGACGGAGACGATTGGTAAGATGAAATTAGAAGTTATTAGATTCAGTTCACAAAATGATTCTACATTAGGATTACTTTTTGATGTAACCAATGGTAGAAAATTTTTATGCTTTACATTAGAGGATGAAGCAAGGGATACAAAAATCATGTCGGAAACTAGAATACCAGAAGGTATTTATGAGTTAAAGTTACGTACACATGGGGGTTTTCATGATAGATACACTAAAAAATACGGTAGTAAATTTCACAAGGGAATGATTCATGTGCAAAACGTACCTAACTTCAGATATATTTTATGGCATACAGGAAATACAGACGAACACACAGCTGGGTGTCTTTTATTGGGAGACACATCTCAACAGAACATAAACAAAGAGGGATTTATAGGGGGGTCAGTAACGGCTTACAAAAGGGTTTATCCAATAATAGCAAAAGCGATACTCTCTGGTAGCAAAGTTAGAGTAAAATATATAGATTTTGATAGTGACGTGAGACACGGCTAAAAATTTATTATATTTATTACCATGTTAAAAAACTTAAAAAAAGGATTCTTACCTTTCCTTATTGGATTTTCTGCCCTGTCAGTGTCGGCATCAGCTGCCTTTTATTCTGTATTTGGTTTAAGCAAATTATTTGCTGGAGCAAGTACAGAAGTTATAATAATGGCAGGTTCTTTAGAAATAGCAAAATTGGTTACTGCTTCTTTACTATATCAATATTGGGATTCCATTAATAAAATTTTAAGAGCTTATTTAGCTACAGCTACTGTAATTTTAGTACTTATAACTAGTATGGGTATTTATGGGTTTTTATCCGCTGCCTATCAAGAAACATTTAATCAACTTACAATAGTTGAAAATGAAAAAAAGTTTATACAACAAAAAGTAGATTTTTACCAACAAGATGTTACAAGATATGAAAAAGAACTTCAACAAATATTGGACAATATTACTTCTTTATCTGAAGCGAGATCCGTTTCAATCCAAGTCAAGGACACCAGTGTGGTTGGAGGCGTTCGAAACACGATCTCGACCGTTGACTTACGTGCTTCGCAAGCTAGACTCACAGTTGAAGAAAATAAACGGAAAGATGTCAATCTAAAAAGAGATATTGCAGTAGATTCATTGCGTACTTACCAACGTCAAATACTAGAACTAGATAATAATGTAGAAGTGGCCGGTGAATTAGGGCCCCTTAAGTATCTATCAGGACTAACGGGTTATCCTATGGATAAAATTATTAATTTACTACTTTTAGTTATAATTTTTGTATTTGATCCATTAGCCGTTTCATTAGTTATAGCTGCTAACTTTGCTTATAATAAAGCTCGTCCTAAAAAAAACCTATACGGTGAAACAGTACAAGAAGAAAATATACCTTCGGTTTGGGATACAACTATACAAGATGGATTAGAAGATGAACCTGAATGGGAATTTACTACTTATCCTGATCCAAGAGATATTGAAGTTAAAGAAAAACTTACCCCCTTTCCTGAGGATTATAATGAAGAAGATGAAAGAAGAATGAATATTATAGGTCAAAATGGCAATGATGGAGAACATTATGATAACAAAGAAGATTTTAATGAATTAGATTTAAATAAGGATGGTAAAATAGATAAATCAGAATTACAAGCTGCTAAAGATAGAATAGAGTTTCTCCAGAATTCAATAAAAGGAGTAACTAAAAGTTCTAATAGAGTAGATAAATCTTTGAAGGAAATAAAAAAATTAAAGGCTTTAATTTCTTCTTTAGATGATGATTTAACAATTACATACTAAATATTTGGCTACCCCAAATAGGGTTCGTATATTTACGTGTTAAAATTTAGGTTATGTTTAAAAAGTATAAAAAAGAGATAGATACAGTATCAAGCTTTTTGTTTATTGCATTAGTATTTTATATATTTTATTTTGCCCTTTGGGTGTTTTGTCCTTGTTAATATGTTTAAAGTACATCTTAGTAAAAAAGCTATACAAAAAAGACTAGACGAGAATTATCAAAAGCTGAATTATAATCAGTTTAGGTGGTGGCGTTGGTATGAATCACGAAATAAATCATTACCTTATAAGTCTAGTTTTAGGGATAAAATACTAAATGGTGATTATGATATATCACCTTATTTACTTCAATCCGAATTATGTGAGCATATGCTTAATGAAATGCTAGAAGAATGTGATGGTGATTACCAAAAATACTTAGAAAAAGGAAAATTATTAATGGCCCGAAGAAAAAGGTTATTAGAGGATTATGAAAAGGATGAATTCAATAAGTTAGAGGAGATTTATTCTCAATTCCAAAAGAATTTTGATATTACTAGAGAACAAGTAGAGAAAGAAGCTATAGAATGCCGTGATGATCTAATAGATCTTTATTATATTATAGAAGAAAAATATAGAAAAAAACATTATGTCTCCAAAAGGGGACGCCCAAGAAAAATATGAAAGTAAGTCACGAAGTACCTAGTTGTTTATTATCCGCATCCCCTGAATTTAACGATTACGATTATTGTCTCCCTCACTTATTAGATCAGGATAAAGATTATTTACAATATTTTAGAAATGCTAAGGGAGCAGGTCGTTATATTATTATGGATAATTCACTTCATGAATTAGGTAAAGCATACGATCATAAAAGATTATTACATTGGATCACAGAGTTGGAACCAAATGAATTTATAGTACCAGATGTTTGGATGCAATGTGCTCAAACTGCTGCACAAGCAAAATATTGGTTGCAATATAAATACCCTAAAAATACAAAAATAACTGCTGTAATTCAGGGTGAAAATAAAAATCAAGCTTATTTATGTGCTAGTTTATTAGCTAATTTGGGTTATACTAAATTGTGTGTATCTTATGGTGCTACTTGGTATAACGATTTTTTCCCACATACTAACCCAGATATGGGAAAAGCATTAGGTAGAGTACGATTTGTACAAGGATTATTAAACTTAAATCAATTAAAAGATATTAAATTTCATTTACTGGGTTGTTCAATACCCCAAGAATTTGGTTGGTATGATAATAATCCCAGAATTGAATCAATTGATACTTCAAACCCAATTATGGCTGCTCTAGAAGGTACTATGTATTCTGAACATGGCTTAAATAGTAAACCAAAAGCTAATATGAATGATTATTTTGATATGGATTGGGAAGATGTTAAATATGAAGATATTTTACATAACACAACTTTATTTAGAGAAATAAATAATATTAAAAAAATAAATATATGGCAGAATTAATAAAACATGTATTAGGATTTTGTGGAGAGCATTGGCATCCAAACTTTTGGACTCTTCTCACAGGAGGATTTGGATTAGTGGGTATTTATCATTATACTATATCTTATCTTAAATGCAGATATAAAAAATTTAAAACAGCGTTTGCCTATACGCTTTATAATACCTGGCAAAATTTAATTAATTATTTATCATGGCGAAAAATGTCGTAGTGTCCTTATCTGGAGGGATGGACTCCTCTACTTTACTACTTAGATGTTTATCTGAGTATGATTCTGTAACAGCTTTATCTTTTGATTATGGTCAAAAGCATAGAGTGGAACTTGAAAGAGCACAATCATTAGTAGATTATCTAAATACTAACCCTATGAGAGTGTATCCTCACGATCACGGTGAAAATGGATTTAGTGAAAGGTATTCTAAAATTAAGTATCAAGTAATTAAATTAGATGGTTTAGTAAACCTACTAGATTCTAACCTTGTAGAAGGTGGAGAAGATGTACCAGAAGGTCATTATGAAGAAGAAAATATGGTAGCAACAGTTGTACCTAACAGAAATAAAATTTTCTCTTCATTAACTCAAGCAGTAGCATTATCTGTATCTAAAAAAACAGGTGAGGAATGTGATATTGCTTTAGGTATTCACGCTGGTGATCATGCTATTTATCCTGATTGTAGACAAGAATTTAGAGATGCTGATTATGAAGCTTTCAAAATTGGTAATTGGGATGCTGATAAGGTAGGATTTTTTATACCTTATATTGATACTGATAAATTAGGAATTTTAAAGGATGGAGAAAATTTGGTTAATACGTTGGGCATTGAATTTGATGAGGTTTATAAAAGAACAAATACTTCTTATAAACCATATCCTTCAGGAAATTCTGATTATAAGTCTGCTTCTAGTGTTGAGAGGATTGAGGCTTTTATTGCTCTGGGGAGAAAAGATCCTGTACAATATGAGGATGAAACTGGAGAAGTTGATTACGAAGTAGCAAAATCTCATGTAGAAAAGCTACTAGCTGAATACGCAGCTTAAAAACGTATGGCTCGTGGTGTAACTGGCAACACGTCTGGTTTTGGTCCAGAAGAGTCTAGGTTCGATCCCTAGCGAGCCAACTAAATTTAATTATATGAAAGATTTTAATGATATTGAAAAGGATAGAAAAAATTTAGAACACATGCCTGATCAAAGATTACATCAGGTTATTAGTTTTATTAAATCAGGAGTTAGAATAGTTGGATATGGACTTTTACTATATAGCGTGCCAATTGCAGTAGGAGTTCTTATATTAAGTGAAGCAATTGGTATAATTGAAGAATTAGTATAATGAAGAAAATTTTATATTTTAGTGCGGCATGGTGTGGTCCGTGTCAAACATTAGGTCCTATTATGGAATCTTTAAAAGGGGATATTAATTATCAAAAAATTGATGTAGATAATAATCAAGATTTGTCTATGCAATATGGGGTAAGAAATATTCCTACTTTAATTTTATTAGATGAAACTGGTGAAGTTAAAGGAAGAAAAGTAGGATTACAAACAAAACAAGACATTTTAAATTTTTATAATGAGTAAATTTCAATCTAGCAAAGTATTTGATGGTTTTTCTACAGTATTCCGTCAATGGAAAGCTACAACAACACACTGTAGATTTGTACATGGTTATGGTATTTCATTTAAAGTATATTTTGAGGGAGATTTAGATGATAGAAATTGGGTTTGGGATTTTGGTGGCATGAAAAGGGCAAAAACTCAAATCGATGGTATGTCTCCTAAAGCATGGATGGATTATATGTTTGATCATACTTTAGTTGTGGCTGAAGATGATCCTGAATTAAAAGCATTTCAACAAATGGAAAAAGCAGGAGTAGCACAAGTAAGAGTAATACCAGCTACTGGGGCAGAAAAATTTGCCGAGTATATTTATACTAAATTAAATAAGTTTGTTGATACTGAAACTGAAGGCAGAGTAAAAGTTGTTAAAGTTAAGTTCATGGAACATGGTAAAAATGCTGCTTATTACAGTGAATAAAAGGTTATTAGTGAATGAAAAACCACTTTAAAAAATTAACAATATGCACAAACAATTAAAACGTATTGAGGATTACGAAAAAAACCTCCCAATTGTAGAAGTTTATACTGCAGTTCAATCTGAAGGTTCAAGAGCAGGATACCCAACAGTAGTAATTAGAACCACAGGGTGTACTCATAGGTGTTATTTTGGGGAAGGAGGATGGTGTGATTCTTGGTATACAAGTATCCACCCAGAAAAGGGTCAATATAGTTTTAATGACATTATCCAAAAATACAAAGATAACCCTCATATTAAAGAAATGATGCTAACAGGAGGTTCTCCTACTATGCACGCTGCTTTAGTAAATGAGTTAACACACTTTGCACATGAAAATGATATATTCATTACTATTGAAACTGAAGGAAGTCATTTCCTTCCTACTGATTATCCTATCAATCTTCTTAGTATTTCTCCTAAATTTAGTAATAGCGTTCCCGTTATTGGCGTTGCTACTCCTCAAGGGGGAATTACAGACGAAAGGATGGTTAAAAAACATAATTCCAAAAGGCTGAATTATGAAGCTATAAAACAATCAATAGCTTATCATTCTGATTTTCATATTAAACCAGTTTGGGATGGAAAAGATGAGGAAGCATTAACTGAAATTATGGATTGTATTGAACAATTAGAAGTATCTCCTGATAAAGTATGGTTTATGCCCGCTGGAGATTCTAGAGAAGCACTATTTAAATCCTACCCTGTATTATTTGATTGGGTTAGAGATAATGGCTATAGAATGACTTGGAGACCACATATTATTGCTTTTGAAGATAAACGAGAAGTATAGTGGATAGGGAAGAAGCTCTTAGTATATTAGAAGAAATCGAAGAAAATGTTACTACATGCTGTGCTATTACTATGGAGCCAGATGAAGTACTAGTATTAATAGATAAATTAAAAGAATATTTGAATGGAGAACAAACGTAGAAAAATTCATGAAGAATTAGAAGTTGTACAAGTTGGTTTTGCAAATGGTGTTGCCGAGGGATTTCCACTTACAGATAAACAAAAAGAAAAAATGATTAACCAAGCAGAAAAAGCTTATGGTAAGTTTTTAGATGCATTAAAATGTGATTGGAGAAATGATCCCAATTCAATGGAAACACCAAGACGAGTAGCTAAAGCTTATGTCAATGATTTGTGGGCTGGTAGATACACTGCGATGTCTCCTATTACATCATTTCCATCAGATGGTTATGATGGCGTTGTTATAGAACGTAATATACCGTTAACTTCAATGTGTTCTCACCACCATCAAACAATAGGTGGAGTTGTACACATTGGTTATATTGCAGGAACAGAGGGCCAAGTAATTGGTCTTTCTAAATTAAATAGAATAGTAGAATTATTTGGTAGACGAGGTGCGATTCAAGAACAATTAACATCCGCTATTCATAATGCAGTAGATAAAATTACCGAAGGTAATAAAGGTGTTATTGTAACTATTGTAGGTACTCATAATTGTGTATCATGTAGAGGTGTTAAACATCAAGGAGCTGCAATGGTTACAACTAAAGCATCAGGAAAATTTAGAGATGATAATAATTTAGCCCGTAAGGAATTTTTTGATAGTTTAAAAATTAATAATGGAGGGCACAATATATAAGTTATGTTAAAATTAAGTAATAATTCAATAGGAGTTAGTTGGTGGGATATGTCAGATATTATAAAGGATCTGTGTGATAGAATCCCATTTGAATTACCATTAGTAGATTCAGTTTATGGTATTCCTAGAGGGGGTTTAATACCTGCTGTTATGGTATCTCATCATTTAGGTTTACCTTATGTAGAAACAATTGGTAAAAATACTTTAGTTGTAGATGATATTTGTGATAGTGGGGTTACTTTAGATAAAATGCCAGGTCAATTTACAGCAGTATTATTTCATAAACCACATACATCAATTTTTACCCCTGATATTTGGGCTAAAGAACATACTGGAGATGAATGGTTAATATTCCCTTGGGAAAACAGTAAATCAGAACATATTCAGGATTATTTGGTAAATGAAGATAAATTTGGTAATTTACAGGTATGAAATTTATGAATAAAGTAAATAAAAATGGGTAAACAATTAGAATTAGATTTTGAGGTATATAACTCAAAAGAAAACGGAAATGTTCCGTTTGTAAATGAAGTAGAACAATTTAATGCCACTTTTGGCAAACCAAACAATTATGAACCGACAATACCAGAAGAGAAGGAATGGAAATTCGTATACGACTTTGTACTTGAAGAGCTGGAAGAATATAGACAGGCTTGCGAAAACGGAAACATCGTGGAAGTTTTGGATGCTTTGTGCGATATTGCTTATGTTTCCCTCGGGAACGGTACTATGTTACACGGCCTTAAGGATAAGATATGGCCAGCGTATCAAGAAGTACAAGCATCAAATCTATCGAAGTCTTGTAACAATGAAGAAGAAGCCATGGAGACTGTCACCGTCCGCTCTAAAGAACAAAATGAGCCATGTCACTATGAAAAAGTGGAGGAGAGATTTGTAGTATATAGAACTCGAGATAGAAAAGTAATGAAATCAATTAATTATTTTAGACCTGATTTAACTCAGTTTTTTACAGGAGATGAATTACAAAGATTTCACAATTCAAGTGCTGGAATATAATGTATAAAAAGTGTTATGCTGAAAGATTAGGTAATAATAAATATAAGATTCATTTATGGGACGAAGGTGGCTATGATGAAATCGAATGGTATAACTGTGCTTACCAAGAATGTTCTAAAGAAGATAAATTACACACTGGTTTAGGAGGAGAACCACTTAGAAAAATTTATAAATGGGATAAAAACACTCCTAATTTACATTTTCATGATATACCTCCATATCAAAAATACCTTATTGAAAGGTATGGTATTGATGATGAACCCTCTACAGGTCATAGGGAATTATTTTTTGATATTGAGTGTGAAATAGGAGGAGCCCTAACTGAAGAATATATTGAAAGAGCTCCAATGCCTATTACTACAATAGCTTATTGGGATAAATTAGAAGACCATTGGGTTATTTTAGTTCGAGATGATAAAGGTGATTTAAAACGAACTAAAGCTAAAAATAAAGAAATAGTACCTTGTAGGACAGAACAAGAATTATTAGCTAAATTTTTAGAACGTTTTAGAGAAATTGATCCCGATATTTTAATTGGTTATAATAGTGATTTTTTTGATATACCTTATTTATATTATAGAATGTGTAATGTATTAGGCCAAGAATGGGCTGATCAATTATCACCAATAGGTAAAGTAAATGCTAAAAAGAACAACCAGTATTTTTTCAAACGAAATCAATTTGTAGATATTATGGGGGTTGAATCTCTAGACTATATGAGATTACATAAAAAATATAGTTGGAAAGATGAACCAAGCTGGAAATTAGATGCTATTGGTGAAAAATACACTGGTATAGGTAAGGTTGATTATGAAGGTAATCTTGATCAATTATTTGAAACTGATTTACAAAAATATATTCAATATAACTTTCGTGATGTTGAAATATTAAAATTATTAGATGAGAAACTTCAGTACATTGCTTTAACTAAAAATCTATCCCATAAAGGAAAACATAATTATAGTGAGGTTTATGCAAATAGTAAAACTCAAGATGGTGCAATCTCAGCTTATTTATTATCTCAAAATATAATTCCACCTGCTAAAGACCCTAATCCTAGAATTAAAAAAGGGTATGCTGGTGGTTACCTTTTTTGCCCTAAAGCTGGGTTGTATAAGTATATGTTTGATGAGGATTTAACATCGCTGTATCCATCTATTATAATGTCTTTAAACATAGGACGAGAAACATTTAAGGGACGTATCATAGATGCTGATGATCGTAATAATAGATTAGGACTTAATGATTTAAAAGAACGTGATAAATCTGAAGAATTACTAGTTGAAAATGCTAAAGGACAACAAACCCGAGTTAATATTGGAAGGTTAATAGCTATGGTTGAACAAAATAACCTAGCTATCTCAGCTAATGGTTCAATGTTTACAACAGATAAAGAATCTACTTTATCAACGGTTTTAAATAAATGGTTTGATGAGAGAGTAAAATATAAGAATGCTATGAAAAAAGCATATAAATCCGGAGATAAAGAAAAAGGTGCTTATTACCATTTAATGCAATATACAATGAAAATTTTGCTTAATAGTTTATATGGTGCTACAGCATTACCTTCATTTAGATATGGAATGAGTTTATCAATATTAAGTGAAGCAATTACTCTATCAGGCCACAGAATTATTCAGGAATCAGCTTTATGTGCCAATAGACATATGAATAAAGTAATTAAAGGCGAATTAAAACTAGAAATATGACATTAAAAAAACAATCTATAAGAAAAGGAATGAATATTGTTGCTAATGGAGATCCTATTAGTAAAGACGAATTAATTTTAATTAGTGAAAGTTGGAGTGAAATTCAAGAATCCTTTTTTAGAAAAATGTTAAAACAAGGTGGACACTTTAAATTAGCTGGAATTAAATATGAAGTTACCCTTGAAAGAGATAATAGAACAAGATCAGATGGAACCAAAGATCCTGGTGTAATACAAATTCCTGGAGAGGATAGTAAATTTTAAATTATGAAAATAGAAGTATCAAACGGAGAGTTATTAGATAAAATCTCAATTTTAGAATTAAAATTACTGAAAATTGAAGATAAAGAAAAATTAATTAATATACAAAAGGAATTTGATGTACTTAATCCTTTATGTGTAGAGTTATTTGAAAAATTTGGAGGTCAACTCCAAAATCATTATCTTGAACTAGCTCGTATAAACGGGTTATTATGGGACATAGAAGATTGGATTAGAGATTGTGAACGTGAAAAAAGATTTGATGAAGAATTTATTCAATTAGCAAGATCTGTTTATGTTACTAATGATCAAAGAAGTGAAGTTAAAAAACTTATTAATAAAACAACTGGCTCAGATCTGGTAGAAGAAAAATCATATAAAGATTATAAGTGAAACATTTAGAAGAAACACCCTGGTTTATTTGCGATAAAGAAGATGAGAATTACTGTGCTTATGTTGATACAGATTCTAATTACTTTAATGCTGAACCCATACTAAAGTATTTATATCCTAATTTTGAAGATTTTAATGATAAAGATAAAGATGACAAATTAGAACAAGTAGCTTTAGCATATCAAGATATTATATCTGAAGATTATAATAGATTAGCTAAGGAGTGTTTTAATGTTTCTACTCATAGATTAGAAATGAAAACTGAATGTGTAATTAGATCAGCTTATTTTAGGTCTACTAGACGTTATGCTCAATGGATTACTAAACAGGAAGGTATTGAAAAAGAAATACTAGACATTAAGGGTTTAGAATTTATGAAAGCTAATTTTCCTCCTATTTTAGGGGATTTCTTTAACAATATTTTACAACAAGTACTAAAAGGAGAACAGCATAAAAGTATTATTGATCAAATTAAAACATTTAAAACTGAAATTTTAGATGGTACTATTCCACTAACAAAATTAGGTAATCCTACAGCTGTAAAAAAATTAGAAAAATATAGCGGTAAAAGTGCCCGTGCAGGTGAAATGTTTACTGAAATATTAAAAGGTGCTCCTGCTCCTGTTCGTGCTGCTATTCGTTATAATGATTTACTTAGATTATGGCAATTAGATAGAAAGTATAATCTAATTACAATGGCAGATAAAGTAAAATGGATTTATCTAAAAGATAATCCCTATAAAATAGAAGCGTTAGCATTCTTTGATTATGAAATGCCAGATAAAATAGTTGATTTCTTGGATGCTTATGCTGATAGACAGAAAGTATTTGATTCAATATTATTGAATAAATTAGAAGGGTTTTTTAGTGATTTAGGTTGGTCATTAAGTTTAAATCCTTATGTTAACGCTTTAAAATCGTTTGAAATATGAAGATAACAGTAGAACATTATGACCAAAAAATTAGTATTGAAACTGATTATGATGATTTATTATATGAGGACTTTATGGACCTTATAGAGAAGATATCTTACTCATTAGGATATCCTGTTGATACAATTAAAGAATGGTTTGAAGAGTAAAATAAAATTCGTATATTACAGTTATGATAAATAAGAGTACATTAACAAGTGTTATTTCCAAGTATTATTTAAATGGTTTGAATAACCAAGTAAAGTGGAGAATTAAAGATAATACACTTACAATTTATGCTGGAGAAGCAGGTAGAGTATGTAGAGTAGTAGCTAATAATTTTCCTTTAGAAGATTCGGAATTAGGAGTATTTGATACAAACAAATTAAATAAATTATTATCTATTACTAATGGTGATTTAATGATATCGTTAGAAAAAATGAAAGCAATTTACACTAAAATGCATATTCAGGATTCTAATTTTGATTTAACTTATTCATTAGCTGATACTTTGATTTTAGGTAAAAATACTTGGTATGATGATCCTGAAGAATGGGAAATAGAAATAACACTAGAACCAGAAGATATAGACCATTTAATTAAAGCTAAGAATGCTTTAGGAGAAATAGATTCAATGTTAATTACTACTACAATAGATTTTGATGGTAATCCTGTGTGCGAATTTATATTTGGCGATAATACAGGATTTTCTAATAAAATTTCTTACCAAGTAAATGGTGGTAAGATTAAGGATAATACTTTAAGTGTTCCATTTAATTCTGATATTTTTAAAGATATATTAAATAGTAATAAGGATCAAGATTTTTGCACTTTACAATTGTCTAACACAGGAATTTTAAAATTAAAATTTGAATCTGAAGATATAAACAGTGAATATTTTATTGCAAGAAATGAATAAAATAGCTTGGAATAGTGTTTTTCCTTATTTATATTATATGTATAATAAATGACAATGTAGCTAGGGCACATTTGTTATGTTTTGTTTAACCGAGTTAGCTTAGGCGCTCACTAAAAATTAATGATATGAGTACATTAGAAATCTTTGAGAGGCAGATTAGTCCTTTCGACATTTTATTTAGAAATCTTTTCAACGCTGAGTCGCAATTTGCACCAGCATTTCAATCCAAACAACCACATCCCGTCAATATTTTTTATGATGATACAGGACTTCACTTTGAAGTAGCTTGTACAGGACTAACTAAAAAAGATGTTGATATTAATATTGAGGGAGATCTATTAAATATTAGTTATAAAAAACCAGAAAAAGAAGAGTTCCATGAAGGAACAATTTATAATGGTTTATCAAAAAAGTCTTTTAGTTTAGGTTATAAGATAGCTCCTAAATTTGACTTAAGTAAAATTGAGGCAGAATTAGTAAATGGTTTATTAGCCATTTTTATTCCATTAGCTGAAGATGCCAAACCAAAGTCTATCAAAATCAAATAAGGGTTATTTGTAAATCATGTGTCCTAGCACATTTTCTTTCGTATATTGGTCGTATAAATAATTTACAACTATGGCTAAAAAGAAAAAATTAATTACAACAATTAGTGATCCATTATTAGAACCATTTTACATCCAAAAGGATGAAATGTGTTATACTGTTGTTGAAAGAATTACCCCAGACAAAGATCATTTTAGATCTAAAGGTGGGGGAACTGAGTATGCAAAACCACAAGGATACTATCCTAATTTTGACCAGGCAATAGAAAAAGTATCTAGAGAAAAATTACATACAAAAAAAGATTATAATACTCTTAAGGAGTTTTTAAATGAATATAAATTAATAGAAAATAAAATTAAAAGTTATACAGATGGAATTAGAAGCGTTATTTGATGCAGTTATAGTTAAACCTATTGAAGCTGAAGAAAGTACTTATGGCTCAATAATTGTACCTGATTTAGGTAAAGAAAAAAATGAAACAGGAACTGTTATTGCAGTTGGTCCTGGAAAATATACTATTACGGGAGAATTTATAAAAACCCAACTAAAAGAAGGGGATAAAGTAATTTTACCAACAATGGGATTCACTAAATTACCTTATGATGGGGAAGAATTTTATGTGGGCCCAGAAAATCAAGTATTAGCTAAAATCAATGCAAATGTAAGCGTTGAAGAAGTAATAGCTGAAACTAAAGTAAGTGAAGAAGAAATTAATCAATTAAAAGATATATCAAATGAGTAAACAAGTTATATTAGGTTCAGATGCTAGAAATAATTTAGTACAAGGAATAGATACGTTAGCAGATGCAGTTGTATCTACATTAGGACCAAATGGTAGAAATGTTGTTATAGCAAATAATAATGGTTATCCTCAATCAACTAAAGATGGTGTTACAGTTGCTAAATCAATTTCCCTAAAAGAACCAAACCAAGAATTAGGAGTTCAATTGGTAAAACAGGCTGCTATTAAGACAGCTGAAAAGGCAGGTGATGGTACTACAACATCAACCTTGTTAGCTAGAGAAATGATTAAAGCAGGATTAACAGCTTTAAATAATAATGAAAATGCAGTTCAAATAAAAAGAGATATTGATACTACTGTTAAGGAAGTAATTAGTAATCTTAAAAATAATATATCAGAGGATATTTCAGGAGAAGAACAGTTAGAACAAATTGCTACAGTTTCTGCTAATAATGATCCTGAAACTGGAAAATTAATTGCTACCGCAATTGAAAAAGTTGGAATGGAGGGGGTTGTTCACATTGAAGAATCTCGTACTGGTGAAACTTATCTTGAAACTGTTGAAGGGTTACAGTTTGATAGAGGTTATAAGTCACCTTATTTTGTTACTAATAATAGTACAATGACTGCCACACTAGACAACCCCCTTATTCTTATTGCGGATCAAAAAATCACTCAAGTAAAAGAATTATTACCTGTATTAGAAGCAGTTTCTGCCCAAGCTAAATCTTTACTTATCATAGCTGAGGATATAGATAATGAAGCATTAGCTACTCTTATTGTTAATAAAATGAGAGGTACAATGAAAGTATGTGCTGTTAAAGCCCCAGATTTTGGTGATAGAAGAAAATTAGTTTTAGATGATATTGCAATCACAACAGGAGGTATAGTATTTGATAAGCAAAAAGGAATGAAGCTGGACAAATTCAGTTGGGATTGGTTTGGTGAAGCTAGAACAATAACTGTAGGAAAAGAACAAACAACAATTGTAGATGGAAAAGGAACAGTTGAATCAATTGAAACACGTATTGAAGAATTACAACAACAAATCACAAAAGCAACAACGCCGTTTGAAACAGAAAAGTTGCAAGAAAGATTGGCGAAATTCACAGGAGGAGTAGCAATAATTCATGTAGGTGGAAACACTGAAACTGAAATGAAAGAGAAAAAAGATAGAGTTGATGATGCATTACATGCAACTAAAGCTGCTATTGAAGAAGGAATAGTACCAGGAGGTGGAACAGCATTGTTGTATGCATCCTCAGGTCTAGAAGCAAAAACAACAGGGGCTCAAATTGTAATTGAAGCTTGTTCTAAACCCTTTAACCAAATTTTAGTTAATGCTGGGTTTGATAAAGTTAAAGGACAAATTTTAGCGGATAATTTAGTTAATTCTGGGAATGATACATGGGCTGGATATAATATTAAAA